>Ga0315902_10003209_pt1 | contig 24705 bp, 32 predicted proteins | sample LakEriMetagenome_9_FD_203523 | JGI IMG/M metagenome (GOLD analysis project Ga0315902, IMG submission 203523) | Freshwater fungal communities from buoy surface, Lake Erie, Ohio, United States - Buoy 12 MA117 | ecosystem: Environmental > Aquatic > Freshwater > Lake > Lake biofilm | place: USA... | reverse complement strand
GAAGCCTTCGCACCATTTGCGACGCTGAGGATATGCCGAATAGAGCGACTGTGTTTAGGTGGCTGGCAAAGCACAAAGAATTCAGCGACCAATACGCGCACGCACGAGATGCGCAAGCCGATGTTTTGTTTGACGAAGTGCTTGATATTGCAGACGATGCACGAAACGACTGGATGAAGCGCAACGTAGGCGAAGACGAGGATGACCCGTGGGTTTTGAACGGCGACCACGTCCAGCGCACACGGCTCAGGATCGACGCCAGGAAGTGGATGGCTGGCAAACTTCGCCCGAAAAAGTACGGCGAAAAGCAAGAGATCGAGCATTCCGGCTCAATCAAACACACCCTCACAGAAATGACAGACGAAGAACTAGCGGCGATTGCTGCTGGAAAGGCTGTGTAAATTAGTCTAATTATCCTGTTGACGATTAGTCTAATTGGTGTATGATTGGGCCATCAACCAGACAGGAGGCTAGCATGAAATTTGAAACGGTTCTCAAGATGGCAATCGAGGCTTACGCAAAGCTGGACGGTCGCACCGTCAAGGAAATCGCAGAGGAATGCAGAAACTTTGAAAGCCAGACCGCAAAGAACGTATTCCTTCTCATCTCGGCAACGAGGTGAGTGGGATGGCAAACTTCAGCCTAGGCGTCATGGCCAAGCCATTGAGCGAACAAATCCCAGAGTTGGACAAGGGCGACGCAGGCAAACTACAGCGCCATGCCGATGCTATTTTTACCCTCGCTTTTTCTGGCTATCTAACGCCAACACAAAAGAACCGCTTATTGGATAAGGTGGCAAACAATGTTCGCAGCGCCCTGCCAGTCAACAAGGGATGAAGTCTTATGGCGCATATTAAAGTTATCAAAGATTGGACGCCGTTTCGTTTTTTCCCTTGGGCAGAGACAAGGGAATTAGGCGCATTTTCAGACGTTCTACCAAGCGTTCCCATGTCTCTTATTCCTTTTTGGAAAGAATACCGTTGGAGACCGCGAACAAAGAAGGCCGAATAATTTAGTCTCACACGTTAGTCTAAGCTTGACACGGCGATTGCGTTAGACTAGATTAGACTAATCGAAACGCAGACAACGGAGAAGACAGATGACCAAGGCCGCTAAAACCGCTACCGTTTCCTTTGAGCCTCGCTTTGAGCGTTTTTCCTGGATTGCCGAAATGACAGAGTTCGCAGTTCAGATTGCCCTCACCGAGACTAGCAAAATCAGCTTTGACTGCGGAATTTACACAGACGACGGCGGCGTTACATACCGCCCCAAAGTTTGGATGCTGATCGACAACGGACCGCGTGATAAAATCGTCGTGCTGGAGTGGCATGACACCAGCGTTCAGGATGGTACCAAGTTTATCGGAAGCTGCGCAAAGGCTCGCGCTAATGAAAGCGCACACTGGTTCCTTGAGCGCCTTGAGTTCGCAGTTAGGGCAGCTCAGGCAATCCCGCACGAAATTACCCACGACCCTCGCGCATAAAGCGGCGCGATCTGAGCACATCGTAAAACTGCTCAACCCTCCAAAGCAAAAGGAAAGACGATGAGTGATGCGACATATCCAAAATTAATGCTATCTGCCAAGAGAGCGCTTTCAAGCGGAGATGCTAGAAGCGCCGCGTCCCTAGCGAACGAAGCTATGCGGTTTGCAATGTTCACCATGATGGAGCCAGTGAACAGCCGTTATGTTCAGGACGCTAAAAATATCCGAGATATAGCGTTCTCCGCAAAGCAAGGAAAAGACACATGACAATGAACATGATTGAGAAAGTCTCATCAGCGCTGCGAGACGAGTTTAAAGCCAAGTTTGAGCTTATGACTGGACTGCCGTTTGGTGATACAGGCGTTCTCATCCCAGCTTCTGAAGTGTGGGAAGGTTACGCCCGTGCAGCCATAGAGGCAATGAAAGAGCCGACAGCCGCAATGATGGCAGATGGCGTAATTCAGGACGCGACGATTGACAAATACCGCGCCATGATCTCAGCAGCCCTCAAGGAATAGGAAAGGGAAGGTGATGACAGAAGCAGAGAAAACAGAGATGCGTGACGCCTTGTACAAGGCAATAATGCAGGCAATTTCAGAAATGGGCGTCGAGGCATTTAAGGGGACGTCATTCTTCATGAGTAGCCGTCGATGAGGCCAGATTGACCCTCACCCGCCAACAAGCAGCAAGCGAACTACTGGCCCGCAGGAAAGCGCGGGCCTCACTCGTTGAGTACGCGAGATACATCGACGTCCCCGGCGCTCCTGTCGAAGAACAGGACGAAGACAAAGACGACGCAAGCAATCGAGTAGAGACGCCACTAGCCGCTCACCACATCCTGACGCTAGAAGCGCTACAGCGGTGCATAGAGAAGCCACACGGAAGGCTTATGATCTTCATGCCGCCAGGATCTGCAAAGTCAACGTATGCGTCCGTAGTTGCTCCATCATGGGCAATGGGCAAATGGCCGGGATATCGTATGATTGGCGTTTCCTATGGCTCAGACATGGCAAAGAAGTTTGGCCGTCGTACCCGCTCAATCATCAAGCAATCCAAATACCGCGCATTGTTCGGCACCGGCCTTTCAGGTGATCAGGCGGCAGCGGATGAATGGGCGCTGGAGAACGGCAGCGAATACATGTCGGGCGGCATTCTGTCAGGGATCACCGGCAACCGTGCAAAATTCGTGGCTATCGATGACCCGATCAAGGGCCGACAAGACGCAGACAGCGAGGTTATCCGTCAGCGGACATGGGATGAATACGAAGAGAGCGTGAAGACGCGCCTTATTCCTGGTGGATCTTTGGCGATGATCTTGACCAGATGGCACCACGATGACCCAGCAGGCCGCATTTTGCCAGAGAACTACGCAGGCGAAAGCGGCATCATCATGGGCCGTGATGGCTTCGAATGGGAGGTGATCTGCCTAGCCGCTGAATGCGAGCGTGATGACGATCCGCTAGGCCGCAAGATTGGCGACATGATCTGGCCTGAATGGTTCGATGAAAAGCACTGGCAGAATTTCCGCAAGAACCCGCGCACATGGTCCGCACTGTTTCAACAGCGCCCGTCGCCCGATACCGGTTCTTACTTCCTCAGAGAATGGCTAAGGCTTGTCCCTCGCTCTGCCGTTCCACCAAGCGAAACCATGTCGATCTATGGCGGGTCCGACTACGCGGTTACGGCTGATGGTGGCGACTACACGGTTCACGTTGTCGTCGGCATCGACCACGAAGGCCGCATGTGGCTTCTGGATATGTGGCGGCAACAGGCTGCATCTGACAGGTGGGTGGAAAGCTTCTGCGATCTGGTGCACAAGTGGAAGCCTATCGGATGGGCCGAGGAAACAGGGCAGATCAAATCATCGGTTGGCCCATTCCTGGTGAAACGTATGCTCGAAACAGGCGCATTTGTCGCCCGTGAGCAGTTCGCCACCAACTCAGGCAACAAAGCAGTGCGTGCACAGTCCTTGCGTGGCCGTATGGCTCTCTCAGGGCTTTACATGGCCGAGGACGCGCCATTCGTTGCCGATCTTATCAGCGAGATGATGAGCTTTCCTGTTGGCGCTCGCAGCCCTGACCAAGTGGACGCCCTTGCCCTTGTTTCGCAGCTTATGGACCGCATGGTTACAGGCGCAGCACCAAAGCAGGCAGAGAGACAGCTAGAGATTGGCGCTATTTATGCCCCGCCAATACCGACAAGGCGAAGATAGTTGTTGACATTCCGTTAGACTAACTGATAAAGTCTAATTATCAAGAATTAATCTAATGGAGAAGACAAATGACATACTATGTTTGGGTTGCAGATCTCAACTCGCTTTGCAATGAGGTACCGAACTCTCCAGTTTTGGATAGGAAAGTCAGCACTGCTGAGGAAGCAAACGAAGCCGTTAAAGAATTACGGTCTTACAATACTGCGTCTTGGCACACTTGGTTTGATTGTGAGGATGCGTCTGGTAAATGGGATTCTGAAAACCCGTGCCTTTCTTGGCTTCCAAAGGGTGAATAAATGGCGTTAGAGGGTGACATTGCGCGTGGAGCGGTTAGACTAAGCGGAGAAAAGGAGAGAGATATGAAAGACACAAACACCCCAGCACCCTCAACACATTTGGAGGGGCGACATCCAATCGAGACGCTTTGGCGGGAAGTTGATTTGCCTGAATACTTCCTCGGCAATGACGGCTCAAATCACAAGCTTTACGCTCTTTACGACGCGATCAAAGACAAGGTGACTGTCGGCCTTGCAGGGGTGCTTCTTGAGGTTCGCGAGGCCATTATGAAAGCCGATCCGGACGTTCTCACGGACACGCTCTGGATGCCCGAAAACATTTTGAAGGGCGCAACGGTAGTCGATCGCATTGATATGGCGCTCTCCCCGTGGGCGAATGTGAAGCCGCAACCCTGGAAAGAACGCGAGACGTTCACCTTCGACCTTGATGACGAAATGATAGATCGCTTGGACGATCTAGCTGAGCGCTGCGAAAAGCACGGCGTCGGAGTTCTCGCCTCCGCCAATTATCACGGGCAAGGACAGGTGAATGTCCCTGCGGCTTGGCTGCGGCAACTGATTGAAGGCTATCGCACCCCATCGCCCCAACCGAGGGCGGATGTAGAAAGAAAGGCAGACTAATGGTCATTGAAATAAAGCGGGAAGCCCCGCAGAAATCGACGGCTGCAAAGCAGAGCAGAACGAGCCGCCGCGCATCGGCCAATGAGAGTGCGCCCGTCGAGGCCCCTCCCAAGCCCAAAAGAGCACCCAACGGAACATTCAACCGCACAGAATACCAACGCCTATACATGCAGGCAAAGCGGGAGATGAAGCTACAGGGCGTAACTGGCATGACCGTAACAGAGTGGCGCAAGAGCAAGCGTTAGGCATTGACGCCAACGTGCATTGTGTTAGTCTTAACGAAACAACGAAAGGAAAGCAGATGAACGTGACTGATGAAATGGTTAAAGCGGCACGCGCTGAAATGCGTCCGTTTGTGGCCCCGAACAATGATACCCTGCGAAGGGCTATCACCGCCGCCCTCTCCCTTGCGCCACAGGTGAAGGTGCTTGACGCCATTCAGGTCGAGGCGATCAATAAGCTTGACAGCGCTCTATGCAACTTCCTCAACGGCGCGTCAGACGAATACGACCCGCGCCTTTGGATACCTGAAACAAAGCGCAATTTCGAGAAGCTTTGCGATGTCTACAATCTTTGCCACGTCGTGAAGGTCATGGACATCCGCCGCCCCGCTCTGGAGGGCAACGGCCATGAGTGAGACAAAGCCGGTGGCGTACATCGTCCCAGCCAATGAGGGCGAAGATCTCCCGCACGAACCCCTCTACCCCTCCTCCGCCATTACCTCCTTGATGGAGGAGAACGCGGCCTTGGCGGCTCACGCTTGCATTTTCCCTGACGGGTCTGGCCTAACTGGAGACGAACACGGGAACTCGATTTGCTTGATGCAGCGCCGCGTTGCCGAACTGGAAAGCCTTGTCCTAGGCTACCGCGACAACAACGACGAGCTTGCCGCCGCATGGTCAGCAGCCGAAGCCCGCGCCCAGGCAGCAGAGCAGAAGCTTGAGAACGCAGCAAAAAAGATCGCGTGGGCCGTGAAGCTGCTTAAGAGCTATGTCGAGCGTGATGAAAACGATGGCCTTGTTCTTGGCGAGGATTTTGCGCGTCACGACACGGCAAAGGACTTCATCAAGGAGGCTGGCGAATGAGTGACCCGAGATTTGCAGAACTGCTGGAGAAGTACTGGAACGCAGCGTATCAGCAGGGCAAGGAGGGCCGGGAATACGACGACGCGGCTGGAACTGCGGAAGGCGCTGAATGGGATCTGGTGCAGTACGTCGACAACTTACGCGCCTCCCTTGCATCAGCAAGGCGGGCAGGCATCCAAGAAGCATTGGAAGTTTGCGGCCGGTTCAACGATGCGCGTATGGCTCATTTTGCAATCCGCTCCCTGATGGAGAAGCCGGAATGACAGAGTTCGAAGCTCTCCTAGCCAAATACACGCAGTCAGACCTAATCACCATCGTCAAGGCATACGAACGATGGAAACACCAACGCAAGCAATACCAACGCGAATACATGAGACGTTATCGCAAACGCAAAGCCAAAGAGCAGGAAGAGGCAAGCAATGAGTGATTGGGTGGACAAGGTAATGTTTGTGATGGTCGCCTCGATTTTTGTCGCCCTCGCAATTCTGTTCTACGCGGCCTATCAAGCTTCAATCGCACCCAAATTTTCGCTAACTAAAAGCGAATGGGTCTGCGTCGATCACAAGACGAGAACAACATGGGTGGGCAAGACGCCTGTAATTACGCAGGAATGCACCAATTACGTAAAGCGGTAGCCAAGTTAAGCCCCTTAACCGGGGCTTTTCTTTTGCCCATGCGCAAGGTATATTACGCCAAGCTATTTGCAGGCAAAGGCGGCGCAATTGGAAATCTCAGGCAACCAGATCAGCCCTTCTGACACGATGAAGGTAGAGGGCGAGCCGCGTAGTTCTGAAACTGTGCTTGAAGCGCTTATCCAGGCAAAGAAGGTATTCAGAGAATACTACGACACTTGCAAGCGGATTGACCGTCTTCTTTCCATGCGTCCGCAATTGCTTGGAACGACTGCCGCAGTTGCATTCACCGACAACGAATATGACCTGTTCTGGGCTTCGATGGAGATCCTGAAGCCTGCCATTTACGCCAAGCCTCCCCGCATTGTTGTTTCCCCACGCTTCAAAGATGGTGGTCCGGTTCAGAAGACAGTTGCCGACCTGATGGAGCGCGTTCTCAATAGCGAGTTTGAGCGGTCCAACATCGATGAAGTCATGCTGGAGATGCGTGACGATCTCGCCATTACCAACCGTGGCGTTGACTGGATCACCTACGAGAACGAAGACGGCGAACAGAAGGTTTGCATCGAACACCTCGACCGCGAGGACTTCCTTCATGAGCCTGCCCGTAAATGGGCTGACGTGTCTTGGGTAGCTCGCTGCGCATATATGACCCGCATGCAGATGGCAGAACGCTTCCGCGATCATTCTGGGCAGGCTTACGAGGATGCAGACTTCAACGTGTCTTTCCATGAGAAGGAAAACGGCGCGTCTGACAACAGCATGAAGGCCGAAGTCTGGGAAGTATGGTCCAAGGCTGACAAGAAGGTGTATTGGGTCACAGAAGGCGTCAAAGTCTTCCTAGACGAAGATGAGCCGCACCTGTCACTAGACGAGGCGTTCCCCTGCCCACGGCCTGCCTACGGCACAAAGAACCGCCGTTCGCTCATTCCGGTGCCAGATTATCAGCGCTATGAGACGCTGCTGGACCAGATCAACGCCGCGACCACGAAGATTTACGATCTTCTCAATCAGGTGCGCATGTTCGGTCTTATTCCAGGCGGAGGCGATGTCGGGAACGCAATTCAGGCGGCATTGAACGACGGCAATCAGCCCACGTTTCAGCTTATTCCGGTGCCTTCAGCAGCTATTGGCGCAACGTCTGGCGCTATGGTGGTTTGGTGGCCTATCGAGCAGATCGCAGCAACCATCACAGGGCTTATTCAGGCTCGCCAGCAGCTATTCGACGACTTCTACCAGTTGTCGGGTATCAGCGACATCATGCGCGGTGCCACGCAGGCAGAGGAAACGCTAGGTGCACAGCGTCTCAAGGGTCAATACGGCTCTATTCGCATCAAGGACAAGGTAGACGAGTTGGTGCGCGTTGCCCGTGATACGGCTTGCATCGCGGCTGAGATCATTTGCGACAACTTCACGGAAAAGAACCTTCTGGAAATCTCCCAGATGGAAATTCCGAAGCAGCGCGAACTAGACAAGAAGCTGAAGGAGATCGAAGACGCTGCCAAGGCTGAATTGCTTGAGTTGGGCAAGAAGGCCGAAGAAATGGCTCCTATGCTCTCCCAAGCCCCGGAAGAACAGAAGCAGGCTGCTCAACAGGAATTGCAGCAGGCACAACAGGCCATCGTCGCCAAGTATGCGCCACTCTTGCAGGAAATCCGCAACGCTGTCCCGCTCGAAGACGTGATGGAGATCATCCGTAATAAGCGGACCCGTGCAATCATGATCGATGTCGAGACAGACAGCACGGTCATGGTGGATGAGGCACAGGAAAAGCAGGCGCGTGGCGAGTTCTTGCAGGCGTTCGGCAATGCGTCCGCTACCATTCAGCCGTTGTTGGCCGCTGGAGAGAGTGGCGCGAAGCTTGCTGGTGCTATGCTCAAGTTTGCACTCCAGCCATTCAATGCCAATCGTGAGCTTGACGCGCTTATTGACGACTTCGTTGAAAACGCTCCGCAGCTTGCACAGCAAGGACAGGGCGAAGGCGAAGTTGAAGCCATGGCCGCAGCGAATAACAAGTTAGCAGAAGCCGAGATGGCAAAGGCACAGGCTCAGACGGCTAAGGTAGAGGCTGATGCACAGCTTAAGGCCGTCGAGCTACAGCGAAAAATGCAGGAAATGCAGTTCAAGGCGCAGCAGCAGCAGATCAAGGACCAGCTAGAGGCTGAGAAGCTTCGCGGCCAGTTGGCAGAACAGGAAGCCAAGATCAACAAGCTCCAAGCTGAGACGGCTGAGATCCTTAGCAAGATCGGTCTGGACGTTCGCAAGCAGGATCTGGAGGAGTACAAGACGGCCAATGAGGTTCAGCAGCGCGAAGTGGATACGGCACTTAGGATCAATTCGGAGGGCCGCGCAGAGCGTGGCGAGGCTAGGGCTGATCGTCAACAGCAGTTCTCAGAAGCGTCTACGGAACGTCAGATGACCATGCAGGAACGTCAGGCAATGGAACGTCAAGGAGTGCCGGAATAATGTCTATTCCCGTCGTCATCTCGACCACTAAAGGAATTCCAGTCGTTCCGGTCACCGCTCCAAAGCAAGGAGTACCGGCTAAAGTTGCCACCAATGGCGCTGGTATTCCAATCGTGATATCTACCAGTGGCGTTCCTATGACAATTGCAGGCTATACACCCTAACAGGAGAACTAAACATGCCAGTCACCACAAATAAGCTTACCGCAGTCGGTATGTCGCCCGAGCAGGCAAAGCAGGTCGCAGCCGGTATTCCTTCGGCTAACTCGACGCTTCAGGCAATCGTCCCGCTCACTGCCGCAACCGGCACGACGGGCAACACCATTGCCGACGTTGGCGCTGCCTTTACGCAGGCAACCTTGAACAACAACTTCAAGGCTCTTGCTGACAAGGTAAACGCAATCCTGGCGCAGCTTAAGGCATGAGCGAAAAGCGCTGGTACAAGCTTGACGACGGGCGCTCTGTTTATCGGAGCGTCCCTAAGCCTGTTGCCACACGTTCCGGCCTTCCTTGCCCGTATATCAGGACGGACACGATTGAACCTGTCGTGTCTATGGCAGATGGCAAGACATACGACAGCGCGTCGGCTCTCAGGGCCACCTACAGGGCAGACGGCAACCCGCAAGGCGTTGACTACATCGAGGTAGGCAATGAAGACCTGACAAAGCGCACACTGCCGGTGCGTGACGATGCAAAGGCAATCGAAGCAATCGAACGGGCAGAGGCTGACATTATCGCCGGTCGCGCTCCCGAGATTGGCAAGGCTGACGCTGACGTGATGGCGGCAGCTAAGATGATCGAAATTTAACAGTGAGGCTATGATGTTCATATTTCATGAAAGCGAAGAGCAGAAGCGTGCTCGCACTAACCGTGAGAACGCACGAAGCCGTCATTGCCGTATTGGTGCAGTAAAGGTGAAGCCGCCAAAGAATTGGGGTATCTCTCCGAGCTATCCCGGCATTCCAAGCCGATACCCGCCGATGTATCCGCCATCATACCCGAATACGCATCCGTACCCGTCGCCAATCAGCGACCACACGCGCACTGGCTACTGGTGGCAAAACCCAGTCGTCAGCACTTGCTAATCATTAACCACCTCTCAGACAGGTAGCACCATGACAGACAGCACCGTACTTTCCGAGCCAATGCCGGAAACCTCTACCGTGATCGAGCCACGCGAGCATAACGCGGACCCCGCACAAGCAGCGCACAAGGAACCTGACGCTCCAGAGCCGAAGGAAGAAAAGCCAGCGGGCAAGGAAAGCCGTCTTGATACGATCAAGCGGGCGGCGGCTGATCTGGAAAAGCAGAACGAAGCAACGGCCAAGGATGCCCCGAAAGAGGAAGCCAAGCCAGAAGCTGAAACTAAAGCTCAGCCTGTAAAGGCAGAGGGGGAACCCGCGCCGGAGGCTGCTAAGTCTCCAAAGCCGTCTGAGGGCCGCAAGATCATCGAAGCCCCGGCGCGGTTCTTGCCCCGTGCAAAAGAACTCTGGCAAAACGTCCCGCATCCTGTCCGCGAAGAATTCGAACGCGTGATGAAGGAAACGGAAACGGAAGTAAGCCGGTATCGTGAGGCTCAGAGCTTCCGCGAAGAGTTGCGCGAATACGAGGAAATGGCAAAGACGCACGGCACGACCGTAAAGCAGTCTCTGGATAACTACGTCGCGATTGAGCGCAAGTTTTCAGAAGACCCCGCACAGGGCTTCCGGCAGCTTATGTCTAACCTCCAGATGACGCCACCGCAGGCCATCTCTCACATTCTCCGCGCATATGGCGTGACACCGCAGCAGCTTGCCGCTCACATGCAGCAGGCTCCGAACGAATACACGGCGCTTGCACAGCCGCGACAGGCTCCACAGATGCAACAGCCACAGCAGCAGGCTCCACAGGCTGACCCGCGTGTGCAGCAGCTAGAGCAACGTTTGCAGGCAATGGAAGCCGAAAGGGTAGCACAGTCTATCATCGCTCCATTTGCCCAAGAATACCCGGAATATTACCAGCATGAAGGACAGATTGCAGAAGTCTTGAAATCTGGTATTATTGAAAGAATTCATGGTAACGGCCTAAGTCCGCGTGACAAGCTGGAAGCCGCATTGTTCATGGTTGCGCCCAATACACGGCGCTCCGGTCAATCCGATCCATCTTACACGGTTCAAAATGGCCAGACCAATGATGAGACGCCCGCTGTAGATCTTCGGGGCACAAAATCCGTAAAAGGCGCTCCAACTCCAGGCACTGACGCATCAGGCCGAAAGCGGAGCATGTCACGAACCGAGGCAATTGCCGCCGCAGCCGCAGAGCTAGGCGTTCGTCTCTGAATTGAGGAATAACCATGGCTAACGTTACGACTGATCGTAATTACCGCCAGCTTCTGTCCACTTCCATGGCGTACCGCACGCGGGAAATTCAGGATCTGGTTTTCAACTCCAACCCAGTTACCGCTATCCTTCGCGAAAAGGGTCTCTTCCGCGAATATACCGGCCCGGAAATTCGTGTCTCGCTTGAAGTCGACAAGCTTGAAGGTCAGTGGTTCACTGGCTACGACAAGCTTAACAACGAGCCGAAGGAAATCATCAACGACGCGCTCTTCACTCCGAAGAACCTCGCCGTTGGCTTCTCCCTGACCGGCACGGAAATGCTTGCCAACGAAGGCCGCACGCGCATTTACAACGTGCTTGATCGCTACATGCGCAACGCTGAAAACAGCATGGCGGATGAGTGGGAAATCTCGCTGCACGGTTCCGGCACGACCTTCGCAGGCCGCGAAATGATCGGCTTCGGCGGTGCGATCCCGATTGTTCCGAACGCTGGCGTTTATGGCGGTATCGACCGCTCGACGCAGGCCATCTGGCGCACGTCCACCTTTAACGTTCCATCGGGCGTTGCTGGTGAAACCGTGTTCGACACCACCACGGCTCAGAAGATCATCAAGTTTGTGGTCAACAGCCGCTCCAAGGGCCGTCGCCGCGCTGATATCGCCGTTGCCGACCTGAATTCGTTCCAGATCATCGAACAGTCGATGGTTGCCATCCAGCGCATCGTCAAGGACAACGGTTCGGCCTCTACGGCTGGCTTCCGTGGTCTTGAGATTGCGACCAACGGCGGCAATCTGGAAGTCTTCTGCGCAACCGGCGTTGGCAACGTCATGCCTGCAAACACCATCTACATGCTCGATACTGAGGGCCTTGCGGTTTACTACCATCCGAGCCGCAACATGGTTCCGCTCTTCCCGGGCGACGGCGCACAGCCGATCAACCAGGACGCAATCGCGCAGTACCTCGTATGGAACGGAGAACTCGTTTTGGAGAACCCCCGTTATACGAGTCGCGTTATCACGGCATAAGGAGATATAACGATGCCTGTAAATACCCCCTTCCGCTCGTCTCCGGAGCTGTCCCGTATTACGATACGCAGACCGGCGCATCCAGCGGTACGACCACCTACGCATCCCCGACGCTTGGCGACAAGTCCGAGGGCACTGACGGCGGTGAATACTACTGGGTACAAGCTTCGGCTCTGGTGGCAGCTACGGCGACCACTGGCACTCAGGTGACGATCACCTTCCCCGGCTACACCATCGCAGCCGGTGCAGGCGGCTTCTACACCCCGGTTAACACTGCCGTACCTTCTGGCGGTTATTGCTGGGTACGCCGTGGCGCATGGAACGCTCTTCCGGCCTAATGCACTCAGGCCAGCCGCTTAACCGTGGCTGGCCTTTACCCTTTCTCAGACGAAGGAAAACCCATGTCTTTTGCATTCTCCGCAATCCCCAAAGAACAGATCAAGCTTCCCGGTGAGCAGTATATCGGGATGATGACGCCTTATTTCATGCACCTGAATATCTTGAATGAGCAGGAAAGCGAGAAGGAGGGCCGCGCCGTTTATGAGATGATTGAAGCCGTACAGCTTCGCCTCCCAGGTGATCGCCATTACTCCCCGGTTCTCCGCGCTGATGAGATGTGGCGCAAGGAAGGAAACCGCGTCATCACCTATATGGAGCGCTTCCAAGACCAGTACCGCGCTTTCCTTGCCAATGAGGATCAGGTAGCAGAAGGCACGCCTCTGGAAAACCTTGTCCCATACGGCATTACTCCGGCGCAGCAGTCGATTTGCCGCGCTCTGAAGATCTACAGCATCGAAAGCCTGTATCAGCTTGAAGGCCCGAACCTCAAGAGCCTTGGAATGCACGCAAACACGCTTAAGCCGATGGCAAAGCGCTACATGGAAGACCGCCGCAGCGGTGACGCTATGGCCCGTCGTGTGGCGGAGCTTGAGGCACAGCTTGCAGGGCTTAAAAATGGCGTAGTCGTGCCGGAAGAACCTAAGCCGGAAGAAGTCGAGGCCGCTTTTATTGAGGCGGATAAGGAACTCTTTGAGGCAATGACCGAAGACGAATTGCGCGATCATATCTTCAAGGCGACGGGCGCTAAACCAGATGGGCGTCTGGGCCATGCAACGCTCGTTAACATGGCAAAGGGTTTGTGATGGGGTCTCTGCACCATATCGAAGGTGTCGAAATCATTGACCAGTCGGGAGTTAATCCAGATTGCGTCGAGTGCTTGGAAGAGCTTTTGTCCAAAGCTAAGGGCGGCGAAATCGTCGGCGTTACCGTTGCAGCGCAATATGCAGATGGCTCGACAACTGGGCACACACACGGATTTATCCGCTCAACGCGGGTGGTCGGGGAAATGATGCTTCTTATTTCGGGGCTTACACGATGAGTGTCCTACGCGCCATGCAATCGGCAGCTATCCGCCTAGTCGGGTATAAGCCATCTGTTTTCTTTGCCTCTTCTGAGCAGTTTGAACAGGAGATTGTAGACCTCGCAAATGAGGTGGCGCGGGATATCTGCGAGTATCACGACTGGCAGGCACTGACCAAGATTGAGACGCTAACCGGGGATGGTGTGCAGGAGGTGTTTCCACTTCCTACAGACTATTCCCGGCAGCTTCTGGATAGCGATATCCAAGACCTCCAGAATTGGGTCTGGGGCTATCAGCACATGACCAACATTAACGATTTTATCTTCCTGCGTGCGCGTGGCTTCGGCATCGTTCCCGGCGCGTGGATCTTGTATAACGATGAATTGAATTTCTACCCTGCTCCAGAAACAGGCAATTCGGCATCTTATCCGTACGTTTCCAAGAACTACGCACGCGGCGCGTCTGGAAATCTCAAAGAAGAATTCACCGAAGACACTGATGAATTCATCATCCGCAAAGGTGAAGACCTTTTGACTCTTGGCCTAGTCTGGCGCTGGCGTGAGAATAAGAAGCTAGACTACACAGGCGATCAAGAAGCATTCACGATGAAGCTTGAAGAAATGGCGAGCCGTGATAAAGGTTCTAGCATTATTCGCCATGGTCGAAGGCTTCGCGGCTTGAATACTGCGTGGGCCTATCCCTTTTCACTCGGACCGTAAGACATGTATGCAAGGCCAGTTCTCTCACAAAAAAGACCGGCCCCGCGCAAGTCGGAACTCAAGAAGTTTGGCGCTCCGGTCTCGGGATGGATCTCCAACCGCGCTCTAGACGTTCCAATGGCTATGGGGGATAAGCAAGGCGCTGCTGTCCTCGACAACTTCTTTCCGACTTCCACCACGGCAATTCTCCGTCGCGGCAAAGAGCTATACGCCACGCTAGGCGATGGTAGCCAAGGCGTTACGTCGCTGTTTACCTATGTGAATGGCTCTAACCGCCGCCTCTTTGCCTCTACAGCCACGACCATTTACGACATCACGACGGTTCTCGTCCCATACAATTGGGAATTGGGGACCGAAGACGGTGACTTGATCGGTGATGGTCTGGGTAACACTATCGGCCAGCTTTCCACCGAAAACCTAGAGGTTTTTGAAAACGCGCTAGGCGGAAATTGGGTAGTCGAGCAGTTTGCCACGACAGGCGGGGTTTTCCTTGTCGGCGTGAACGGCGAAAGCACTGGCTTTATCTATGACGGAGCGCAGTTCTACCCATACGTTGACGGCGGGGTTTCCATCCTCTCCTACGACGCCTTGACGGTTGATTTTGCGGCGGGGGAAACCGTCACAGGCGGCACGTCAGGCGCAACGGGCGTTATCTATGAGGTATTGCCCACAAACGCCACAGACGGCGCTCTGTTGCTCACTGACGTAACCGGTACATTCCAGGACAACGAAGCACTGACAGATAGCGGCGGGGGCGCTGCAACGGCGGCAAGTGTGGACACGGTAGTCGCTCCAGGCATTACCTTTCCCGGCTCGCTGACCACGGCTGATATGTCATTTGTCTGGGCTTATCGTAACCGCTTGTGGTTCATTCAAAAGGACAGCCTTAACTCTTGGTATATGGACAATGTTGACTCCATCGGTGGAGCGCCGGACGTCTACCCGCTAGGCGGCATTCTTCAAAAGGGCGGATCGCTTCTATGGGGCGCTGCATGGGCTTTGGAGCGGGGCGCTTCCGGTGGCTTGTCTGATCAGCTTGTCATCACATCTGACCAAGGTGAAGCGGCGATCTTTCAAGGCACATTTCCAGAGGATACGGCAAGCTGGACGCCAACTGGTGTTTACCGGCTTGGAACGCCTTTGGGCAATCGCGCTTTCTTCCGAGGCGGCGGTGACATTGCGGTTGCAACATCGGTGGGTCTTGTTCCCCTCTCTAAGGCCATCTCTCTCGATGTCACGGCGCTTTCACAGGCTGCTGTATCCTACAACATTCAAGACGCATGGCAGGGTGCTGTAGACGGTCGCGGGCTTCTGGATTGGCAATGCACGATCTGGCCGGAAAGAAAGATGGCCGTCATTTCCCCGCCAATCACTGCGGGGAATTACGATCCTGTTCTATTCATCTCGAACACTGAAACAGGTGCATGGTGCCGCTATACGAATTGGGACGCTAGGGCGCTGACCGTCTTCAATGGAGAAATGTATTTCGGCGGCGCTGATGGCTTTGTTTACAAGGCAAACGTATCAGGCAAGGACGATGCGGCGACATATACAGGCGTTTATCTACCGTTGTTCGATGATCTGGGGATGCCTGCCAATCGTAAAGTCCCGAAAATGGGCCGAGGCGTTGCGCGGGCAAAGGCGCGTCTCAATTATTCGCTACAGTTCAAAGCCGACTTTGACGTTTCGCTAAACGCTCCTCCGACTGCAACGGCTGTTGACGGTTCTAATACGTGGGGTACGGGCGTTTGGGGCCAAGCCATTTGGGGTGCTGAAAACCCGTCTGTTCTAACGCAAGAGTGGAAGTCTGTCGGCGGCACTGGCTATGCAACTTCCTTAGCCTATCAGATCACCAGCGGCTCTACCGTTCCTCTTGATGCAGAAATCATCCGTCTTGAGATGACGTGGACCCAAGGGGAAATGGTGACGTGATTGAAACCGTTTACCATTCTCCCACTGCCTCACCTGTTCAAAACAAGATCGTTGGCGATTTCGTCTCTGCAATAGTTTTTGGCGCTCCTGATTGCCTAGACAAATATTGCACCATGGCCGTTCATGAGGATGGAAAGCTTATAGCTGGCACGGTTTATCACAACTACCATCCGCAAGAGGGCGTTGTTGAGCTAACCTCTGCCTCTACTTCGAAAAGATGGCTGACACGTCAAGTCATTAATGCTATGTTTGCTTTGCCATTCGAGCGTCTGGGCTGTCAATTGACCGTATTGAGAGTATCGGAGCGCAACACGGGAATGTGCAAAATCGCAAGAAAATTCGGGTTTGATGAAGTCTACATTCCGCGCCTTCGTGGCCGGGATGAAGGCGAGCTAATCTTTACCCTGACGGATGACCAGTGGTTTTCGTCTAACTACAACGTAAGCAATGCCGTAACGGCAGGGTAGGTGTATTATTGGCAAGAAGGCTCCAAAAGCTCCAGATCCTGCGCAGACCGCAGCCGCACAAGGCCAGTGGAATAGCTTCACCGCTCAACAGCAGCAGGCCATGAACATGACCGGCCAGAATACCCCATGGGGTTCTCTGGCGTATCAGCAGACCGGCACGCAGACGATTATTGACCCGAACGGCAAGCCTGTTCAGGTGCCGATGTATACCGCAAATACTACCCTTTCGCCGGGGCAGCAGGCTATCTTTGACCAGACGCAGGGCGCAGAGCTTAATCTCGCGACCATCGCGAATGAGCAGAGCGGCAAGCTTGGCGAACTTATCAGCGACCCATTCCAGTACAACAATCAGGATGCGGAGAATTGGGCTTACGATCTGGCCTCACAGCGCATCCTTCCGCAGCAGGAACAGAACCGCAAACAGCTTGAAAACCAGTTGGTGAGCAAGGGCATTAGGCCGGGAACCGCCGCTTGGGACACGGAGATGTCTCGCCTTACGAACGCCAACACAGACCAGCTTAACCAGCTTGCATTGCAGGGCCGCTCTCAGGGCTTCAACGAAGCGCTTACGATGCGTAACCAGCAGTTCAACGAGCCGCTGGCGCTGGCATCTGGAACGCAAATCACAGCCCCAGGCTCTACGTTCGCTGCGACGCCACAGTCTGCCGTGGCAGGCGTAGACTACGCTGGCCTAGTTAAAGACAAGTACAACGCGGATATGCAGGCATATAACGCAAAAGTTGGCGCTCTTGGTGGCCTCTTTGGTGCTGGTTTGTCGTTGTTCTCGGATGAGCGCTTGAAGACCAATATCAAGCGCATCGGATCGACGAATGCAGGCCAGCCACTCTACTCGTATAACTACGTCTGGGGCGGTCCTACGCAGATTGGTGTCATGGCTCATGAAAGCCCTTCTGAAGCCGTTAGCGTCGATCCGTCAGGATTCCTGAAAGTGAACTACGGGATGATTGAATAATGCGGAACCTTCAGGAGATCATCCCCGCCTTCTTCGTTGGTCCCGGCGGACAGCGTTTGACGCCTGAGCAGATCGCGCAGCGTGAAGAAGTGGCAAAGAGCCTCATGGCGCAAGCTACGGATACTTCTCCGAATGCTGGCGGTTGGGCTTCTATCGCCTCCAAGGGGCTGATGGGTTTTGCCGCAGGCCGTAACCGCAACGCAGCAGAGCGCGCCTCAACGGCAAATGCAGAGGCTAACTCGTCTCTGTCATCGTCCTTGCTTGGCTCGCTCCTAAGCCCGTCAACGCCTTCGACTGGTGGCGGGTGGTCTGGCATGGCTCCGACTGCCGATGTCGCTCCATCGCCTTCTGTAGCCTCTGCTCTTATGCAGTCCCCGCAGATGGCCGCTAACCAGCCGCCTGTCCCCGGTTTGCAGCCTGCCGTGACCGATCTTGCTACCGGCATTCAGCAATCTGCCGCAGCGCTTGGCATTGATCCCGTCGATCTGGCTACCGTTATTTCCTACGAAACGGGCGGCACGTTTGACCCGCTGCAAAAGGGTCCGACGACGAAATGGGGCCAGCACAAGGGCCTTATCCAGTTTGGTGAACCTCAGGCGCAGGAATACGGCGTTGACTGGAATAACCCGCTTGGCTCGCAGCTTGGACCAGAAGGCGCGGTAGTCAAATATCTCCGCTCTAACGGGGTTACTCCCGGTATGAGCTTGCTTGACGTTTACTCGACCATCAACGCAGGCGCTCCCGGTCTTTATGATCGCAGCGATGCAGCAGCAGGCGGCGCACCCGGAACAGTCCGAGACAAGGTTGAAAACCAGATGGGCGGGCATCGTGCCAAAGCCATGGCCCTCTTTGCACCTCGCGAAGAAACCGGCGCAACCGGTGCAGTTAACGCCATGGCGCAGGGCGGTCAAATGCCTATGCCTGAGGCCGCATACGTTGATCCGATGGTGTCGGCACCGAATAGCCGCGTGGCTCCCACGCCTAGCGTAGAGGTCGCACAAGCACTCACTCCGCAGCCTAATGCTGGCTACTTCCCGCCTGTGCCACAGGCCGGTGGGCTAGATCCTGCCGTTATCCAAGCGCTGTCCGATCCGAATGTCTCTCCGCAAAACAAGCAGATCGCAATGACGCTTGTAGAGCAGTATCAGTCACGTCAACAGGCGGCACAGGAACAGGCGCAGAAGCTTGCACTTCAGCAGCAGGAACTTGAGCGCCGTCGTTCCATCGCTCAGGCTCAGGGCTTTGACCCCGCACTCGCTGAGGAAGAAATTGCATACAAGGCCGCAGTAGAAGCCGCATCACGTGGCCGTCAGACGCAGACGGTAAACGGCAAGGTGATCGACGTAAACACTGGTGAAGTTGTCTTTGAAGCCGCACAGCCTGACCCGACAAGCGTGCAGGAGTATAACTTCTATGCACAGCAGATGCAGGCCAATGGTCAGCAGCCAATGGACTATAATTCGTGGTCACTGCAAAAGGCTGGCGCGGGACGGCGCGAGTATGCGTCTTGTCCCAATCCCAGGTGGCCCGGCTGATGTTGAGGCACAAAAGCTTGCTGCCGCCGAAACGCGCAAAGGTGGGCAAACTGAAACGGCAAGCAGTGTTGTGACGAATGCTGCCAGCCGTGCGCTTGAGGCTATGAACGCTGAAGGTATGCCTGCTACTGGAGTAGTCGGCGCGGCAATGTCTTACCTCCCTGAAAGCAACGCCGCAGAAGTCCGCAGACAGGTCGATGTCCTCAAGGCAAACGCTACAGTAAGCAACCTTACCGCAATGCGCGAAGCGTCTCCAACAGGTGGAGCGCTTGGCAGCGTAACAGAAAAAGAAGGCGCGATGCTGGCGGCGAAGTCGGGTAGTCTTGACCCAAATAGCCCTAATTTCGAGCGTGATCTTAAGGATTACACAAAAACCATGCTTGAAATCATTCATGGGCCGCAAGCCGGTCGTGAAATCTTCAATTCAATGCAATGGGGCGCATCTAAGGCAGAACGTAGCGAAGATGGCTGGACTGATGTAGGCGGGGTTAAAATCCGTCCGAAAGGGGGCAACTAATGCCCATCTTCGAAATCCAAGGCGCAGACGGCAAGATCTACGAAGTAGACGCACCTGATCAGGCTTCTGCCGTGCAAGCGTTTACGCAGTTTCAGCCGCCTAGCTTGCAGGAAAGCGGAGTAGCGCAGCAGGGCCGAAACCTTGACGAGTTCTATTCATCTGGCATTTATGCAGGCGAATATAATCCGCTTGGCGCGGTTGCCCGCTCTATCGGTGCAGGCGCTCAAGGCATTCAAGACGTAACAACGTTTGGCTTTGGCGATGAATTGCTAGGTTCCGTCGTTCCAGGCGCTACGATTGAAGGCGAACGCGCACGTAACGAGGCCATTCAAGCGTCAAACCCTTGGGCCTATGGTGCCGGTCAGGTGGCCGGTGGTCTCGGCATGGCCGCAAGGCTTGGCCCTGTTCTTCCAACGTCTCAGGTCGCGGCTAATGCGCCTCTCGCTGCCCGTGTAGGCGCTGGCGTTCTTGAGGGCGGCGCTATGGGTGGCCTTTACGGGGCTGGATCTGGCGAAGGAACATGGGACCGCGTCAAGGAGGCAACATTCGGAGCAGCTACAGGTGGCGCAATTGGTGGTCTTGTTCCGGTCATTTCATCCGCTGCATCTTCTGCATATCGAAACATTGCAGATCGCGGCGCAAAGTCACAAGTAGCAAGGGATGCAGGCGTTAGCCCTGAAGTAGCCCGCTTGCTTGCCAACGTCACAGAAGCAGATGCAACGCTTGGACCCGCTGGCATGGCGAACATGGCGCGTGCTGGAAATGAGGCAATGATTGCCGACGCTGGGCCGAATGCTCGACAGGTTCTCGACTACTCAATTCAACGTGGTGGTCCCGGTGCTGTCTTGGCGCGTCAACGTATCGATGAACGTCTAGGCCGTGATGCGGCTGCAATGACCGGTATGCTTGACCAAACGCTAGGCACGCCGGAAGGTATCCTAGCCTCACAGAACGCAATTCGTCAGGCTTCCCGCCCCGGCGTCAATGCAGCATATCAGGCCGCAGAAGCCGCACCAATCAATTACGCCACGCCGGAAGGCATGATGGTCGAGGATATCATCAACCGCATCCCTAACCGCTTCAAGTCTCAGGCCATTCAGCGGGCGAATGAGCGCTTGGCATATGAAGGGACGCCAAACCTTCAGATCATGGCCGATATCGCGGATGACGGGTCTGTCGTATTCCGTGAGATGCCGAACGTTGCGCAGGCCGACGCGATCAAGAAGGCGTTGGACGAAATTGCACGGGACGGAACCGACATCGGCGGCAAGATGAGCGCAGAAGCTTCCTTTGCCTCTCGCATGGCCCGAGATCTACGCGATGCTGTTTCCTCTGCCGTCCCTGAATATGGACAAGCCTTGAAGACTGCCGCAGATCCGCTTTCCCGTATCGCCGCAACAGAGGTTGGCGGTTCTCTCCTATCTGACCGTGTAACCCGCGATCAGGCCGCAATGATGCTTGACCGCATGTCAGATGCTGAGAAGACCGCAGCACGTCAGGGCGTCCGTTCATTCATTGACGATCAGATGGCGCGTGTAAAGACTGCCTTCACTGATCCAAACATTGACGCTCGCGAAGCAGCTTCTGCAATCAAGAACCTGTCGAGCCGTGCTAACCGCGACAAGTTGACAACCCTTCTGGGTAATGCCGAAGCAAAGACGCTCTTTGACGAACTCGACCGCGTGTCTCAGTCGTTTGGGCTTAAGGCTTCCGTTGCTCAGAATTCCAAGACATTTGCACGTCAGGCAACCGACGAGATGGCGAAGGGTATGACTGAGCCTGGAGCTATCGGAACTTTGGCACAAGGCGAGCCGCTAAACGCAACGAAGCGGGTTATTCAGGCTCTCACAGGTCAAACGCCGGAAGCTATCAGAGGCAGGCAGGACGCTATCATTTCCGATGTCGCGGAATTTCTTACGCGGCCATCATCCCAAGCAATCCCGCAGTTCCAGGCGGTGCAGAACTTCGGCGGTAAACTTGCGGCGAACGATCTCCGCGCCATGGAAATCGCACGCCTCCTAAGTCAAGGTCGAAACGCAGTATACCCAGCCACGGTAATGGCAAATGAATAAGCATCGTGATAATATCGCGCCAGAAATGAGGGCTTGACCTTGCCTAGAGATAGCAGCGGAACAACTACACCACTTCCCGGAACTATTGTTTCGAGCGGAGACACTATTCTTCCATCGCAGCATAACCCTATGGTGCAAGACGTATACGCCATGATGACGCAAAGCCTTAGCCGTGATGGTCAAGGCGGTATGCGTGCTAATCTGGATATGTCAGGCTTCCGCATTGCCAATCTTGCTGCGCCTACACTTGCAACAGATGCCGCACGGTTTGGTGACACTGATCCTGTCCGCACATTCGCTATTCGCGGAACAGCTTATACGGCTTTGGTGAGTGACAAAAACAGCGTGCAGCGGTTCACGGCGACGGTGACATGCTCGCTTGAGCCCGCCGCAACGCTTGGAAACGGCTGGTATTTTACCGTTCAAGCTTCTGGTGGCAATGTAACCGTAGGTCCAAACGGCGCGGAGACGATCAACGGCGCTGCAACAATTGTTATTCCAGATGGTTATTCAACGCTTGTCTGGTGCAACGGTACGACGTTTTACGCGCTACAAGATTATGCGTCCGCTTCCCAAGCCGCACCTTCAGGAGCCGTTCAACAATTCGCTATGCAAACCGCTCCGACAGGGTGGCTTAAAGCAAATGGCTCTGCTGTAGCTCGTGCGACTTATCCAAACCTTGATTCCGCTATCTATGTAGGAGATGGGAACAACGCGACCGCTCTTTTTGGTTACAGATGTACGGACGCCGGAAGCCCTAACACAAGTCGCTCAACTACTGGTAACTTTATCGTATTGCCGGATCTTCGTGGCGAGTTTGTCCGTGGCTGGGACGATGGGCGCGGGATTGATAGCGGGCGAGCTTTTGGCAATTTGCAGCTTGACCAGATGCAGCGCATTCAGGGCCTCTTCGGTGCGGGCCGGTGGGTCTCCAGTTTTGAAACAGGGCCATTTTCTGTCCAGTCTGGCCAATCGTCTCGAATGGCAGATGGTGCGGATGTAGGAAATGTCGTGCAGATGGACACAGGTTCGGCGGCGTCTATCGCGGCAGGGCTGAGGGCAGGCACAGAAACACGCTCTCGTAACATTTCCCTTCTCTATTGCATAAAGATTTGAGGCTGAAATGGTAATTCTTCGTCCAAACCAACTACCCGCCGCAACGACGCCACTCGCTGCAACAGATCTGGTTGTGGTTGACCAAGGGGCGGGCGGTGTAAATGCCGCCGATCCTCAAGACGTGGTTGATGCGGCGGCTCCTGTCGCCTCTCAGGCAGAGGCAGAAGCGGGGTCAGACAATTCAAAGCGCATGACTTCATTGCGAACTAAACAGTCCATCGCTTCGGAAGTAGGGGCGACGATAGCCAGTGCAGCACAAGGTGCCCTGGCTTCTACGGCAGTTCAACCAAGCCGACAAGTAATTGCAGGAAATGGCCTGACAGGCGGTGGTGCGCTTTCGGCTGATGTAACGATTAACGTCGGTGCAGGAACGGGCATCGATGTCGCGGCTAACTCTGTCGGGCTTGACGCAACAACTCAAAGCCGACTTTTGATCGGTGGGGGGACGACATCCCAGGTTTTGCAGAAGTCTTCGAACACGGATTACGATGTCTCTTGGGTAACGGTTGCAGCAGCTACAGCAGTTTCCTACGCACCTCAGACGCTTACATCCCCAGAGCAATTGCAGGCGAGGACCAACATTGGTCTTTCCAATGTTGACAACACCAGCGATGCAAATAAGCCTGTAAGCACCGCACAGCAAACAGCAATTAACTCGGCGTCTTATCCTGCGTCTGGAATATCTTTCCCAGGCCGACTTTCCTTGACATCAGGTATTGCAATTACCACAACGGATGTAACCGCTGCTTCTACATTATATTGGGTTCCGTATGGTGGAAGCTTGGTTTGGCTATATACGGGTTCTGCATGGGTTTCTTTCGCTCAGGCGCAACTTTCGATATCCCTCGCAGGCGCGACCGCATCTCGTCCGCATGACGTGTTCATGGACTACAACGGTGGGACGCCAGCACTGGCGTTGACTGCATGGACGAACGACACGACACGCGCCACGGCGCTGACCACTCAGAACGGCATTCTAGTTAAGACAGGGGCAACCACCCAGCGGTATCTTGGGACGATTTACGTTAACGCGTCCAACCAATGCGAGGACGGCAACGCTCGCCGTTGGGTGTGGAACATGTATAATCGTCGTTTGCGGTCTATGCGAGTTTTGGAAACGACAGACACTTGGAATTACACCACGAATACTATTCGTCAAGCCAACGGCAGCACCGCCAATCAGCTTGATATCGTGCGTGGCCTTGATGAGGATGCTATTACAGCCCGCGTCGATGCAGGCGCAACCAACGGCACAGTCCCATGCGGCATAAACGTCTACATCGGCCTAGACAGCACGTCTGCAATCGCTAGCGGGTCTACATATGCTTACGCCGAGCTGCAAACGGCGAACAGGTTTATCACCGCTTCCGCCCAATATATTGGGCTTCCCGGCATTGGTCGCCACTTCCTAGCGTGGCTTGAACGGTCGAATGCGACCGGCACAACCACATGGTACGGCGACGGCGGCGGCACAGTTATTCAAGGCGGCATCACCGGGCAAGTCCTCGCGTAGCCTCAACCAATTGGAGATCCGATGATCATCGACGCAAAAACTACGTTTGGCTTCCTCATGGATGGAAGCGACGAAACCGCAAAATTCAACGCCGCCATTGCCGCAACTGCGGGACTTGGGACGGGCAACACGCTCTACTTTGACGGCGGCGTGATCGGCCTTAACGGCCCAAACCAAATCGGCTCCAGCGTTACCATCGATGGTGCGGGAGAGAACAAGGTTATCTTCAAAAACCTGTCTACCAACAAGCGGATGTTTGATTTTGACGGCCCGTCAAATCCTCTCCCGGCTCCCCCATATACTGGCCCAGACTTCAAGGCTGCTTTTTCGACCATCCGCAACATCAGCATTGATCAACACGGCT
>Ga0315902_10003208_pt1 | contig 24705 bp, 27 predicted proteins | sample LakEriMetagenome_9_FD_203523 | JGI IMG/M metagenome (GOLD analysis project Ga0315902, IMG submission 203523) | Freshwater fungal communities from buoy surface, Lake Erie, Ohio, United States - Buoy 12 MA117 | ecosystem: Environmental > Aquatic > Freshwater > Lake > Lake biofilm | place: USA... | reverse complement strand
AAATAGTTTTCAAATACCTCGGGCATCCAGTAAAAACTAGGACCCAGATCAAACGTAAAACCATTTTCTACTAATTGACGGGCCCGACCGCCGGGTGTAGTATTTTTTTCCAGCACCGTAACCTTAAAACCTGCTTTTGCTAAAAAAGAAGCCGCAGACAGACCGGCAAAACCCGATCCTATGACCAGCGCAGTAGGTTGAGACATTCGATGAAGTTAGGAATGCTGGAGTTGTTCCTTTAATAATTTTCTGGCAAAATGAATACGGCTCTTGATGGTACCGAGTGGTTCGTTGAGCGCTTCGGCAATCTCGTTATAATGATAGCCGTCGAAATAAAGTTGAAAAGGGATTTTAAAAATATCAGGGAGTTGACGGATAGCCGTTTTAATTTCTTTGATACGCAGGCTGCTCTCGCCATTACTACCTACGGTAGTAGATTGGCTATTTAATAAAAACTCATTGGGGGTATTATCAAAGATGGTCCGCTGCTTGGCCTTTCTGCGGTAATTATTGATGAAAATATTACGCATGATCGTAAAGAGCCAGGCTTTGATATTAGTACCTGCGTTATACTTTTCGCGGTTAGCGAGTGCTTTATAGAGTGTTTCTTGGTAGAGATCATTAGCCGCATCAGAGTCCCGTGTTAGGTTAATGGCGAAGGGGCGAAGGAAGTCTGCGTGGTTAACCAGGAGCTGATTGAATTCTATGATGGACATGTTGTTTAATTTATTCGACTGTAAAATTAAACAGATTAGCCCTACCTTTCATCAAATTTGTTTAATATTTTATTAAATTTTTTAAACAAAAGGAATCCTCACGGACGGGTCACCAACAATAATTTTGCACTAATATGCTTATTTACTTACTTTATTCTATTAATTTAATGTAGAATATTGTAGAAAATAAATGACATTATGGGTATAAATACCTATCCAATGGACAAAAAGCCCTGGGAAACGCCAACCATCACGGAGGTGAATGTGAGAAAGATAAGGGAGGAGGAGATGGAGAATTATCTCAGACTAATCAGCGATGTGCAACTTTTTCAGAGAATTACTACTAGTGGAGAGCCGACTTAATAAGGCTTAAGCCCTTTCTTCATTACGAAGTATTTTCAAAAAATCCTTACTACTTCTTTTTCTTGTTAGATACAAGACCCCAATATAAAAGTAGAATACTGCTATTAGTGAAAATATGGCTAGTGTGCAGCTGAGATATACGGAGAGGAAATAACTAACTGTAATAAAAAATAGACTGAATAAGGCGGATAAGATAGCCACAGAACGATGTCCAAGTCCACGGTCTAATAAAAGATGATGTATATGATTTCTGTCAGGGCTAAACGGAGACCGTCCCTTTAACATACGTAAAGAAAATACACGCAAGGTGTCCATCAATGGAAGCAATAAAAACCCAAAGCCCAATACAGGCGAAGAAGCTATTGGAGTTGTAAAGCCAGAAGGTGCAATTCGGATGAACTTTATAGCAAGAATACTCACGATAAGTCCAACTAACATAGAACCCCCATCTCCCATAAATATTTTAGCAGGGTGGAAATTAAAAACTAAGAATGCCAATAGGCCAGCAGATAACGAAAATGCTAGAGCGGCATAGGAGTATTGCTGATTAACTAAAAAGTAAAAACCAAAACTTGTAGAAATAATTGTCCCCACTGATCCGGCCAAACCATCTACCCCATCTATTAGGTTAAAAGCATTGATAATGACAATAATTGTGAAAACTGAAAGAAAATAAGCAAAGCCTTGGGGTATAGAATATAATCCAAGAAACCCTTGCATATTGTCTATCAACAATCCACTTTCATGAGTTAAAATGAGGGAAACAAAAATTTGACCTAATAATTTCTTCCAAGGTGAGATCATCAAAATATCATCTTTTAAACCCAGGAAAAAAATGATGACCATTGTAGTGAAATAGTAAGAAAACTCTGGCTGTGAAATCCAAGCCGCATTCATAAGACCAAGAGAAATTGAAATAGAGATAAAAAGAGCAACACCCCCCAGTGAGGGAATTGGCTTTGTATGAAGCTTGCGATCATCATCAGGGTGATCGAAGAGCTTTTTTGCTTCTGCAATACGAATGATTACAGGTATACAATAAAGCGTTACAATAAAAGACAATAAAGCGCCTATTAATACTTGGCTCATGAATAAGGTTGTGTCGATTACAAATGTCATGCTTTTTAATTCTCAAAAAAAATAAATTGAGCAAGGGTTAGCACTTATTAGTTTCACAAGGTACATTTACTTTAGACGGAAACAAAAAAAGAGACTGCTTCATAAATCATTCAAAACCAGGAATAAAAAAATGTTTTGTCATTAATTTGCGCATAATCAAATTAAGTAAAAGTGAAAATAGCCTTAATAGGGGACACTTATCCGCCATTTCGTACATCTGGTGCAATACAATTGCGAGACTTAAGTATGGGGTTTGCAAGAAAAGGGCACGACATAACAATGATATTACCAGACAGTAATATTAGTAAACCTTGGTCAGTTGAATATTATCATGGGGTGAAAGTTTATCGAATAAAATCACCCCGTTCAAAGGAAATAAATTTCGTAATTCGTGCAATTGGAGAGGTCCTAATGCCTTTTTATTTGATTAAAAACTTAAAAAAAAGTCCTATTAAAAATGAAAGATTTGATGGAATAGCATGGTACTCTCCTTCGATTTTTTTTGGCCCGTTAATTAAAAATTTAAAAAAAAGAAATAATTGTAAGTCTTATTTAATCATAAGAGACATTTTTCCACAATGGACTTTAGATATGGGAATTATGAAAAAAGGCTTAGTTTATTATTTTTTTAATCGAGTTGCAGACTACCAGTATGCTACAGCCGATATTATCGGCGTTCAAACACCAGGGAACTTAAAATTTTTTGAAAACGAAAAGAAATTTCACAAAAAAAATATAGAAGTACTACAAAATTGGCTTGACCTTCAAAAAAATATTGAATGCACAATACAGATTAAAGAAACACCTCTCGCTGGACGTAAAATTTTTGTTTATGCTGGAAATATGGGAATTGCACAATCCACAGTCATGTTGATTGAACTTGCAAAAGCATTTAAAGAAAATGAAACTATTGGATTTATGTTCATTGGAAGAGGAACAGAATCAAACCTATTAAAAAATATTGCAAAAAAATACAGCCTCACAAACACTCTCTTTTATGACGAAATAGACTCTGATGAAATCCCGAACTTATATTCACAATGCGTTGCGGGAATTGTGTCCTTAAACGAGAAGCATAAGTCACATAATATTCCTGGAAAGTTTCTAACCTATATGCGATCTGGGCTACCAGTTTTAGCAGTAATAAACCCTGGAAATGATCTAGAAAAAATAATAAAAGAAGAATCAGTAGGTCAAGTATGTACAAGCCATTCTATAGAAAATATTTACAATTGTTCTATAATGCTCCTAGATCAAATAGAGAAAGATAATAAACTGGCAGACAGATGTATTAAACTTTTCCAGAGAGAATTTAATGTAGAACGTGCAGTCGATCAAATCGTTAATGCGCTTAATAATTAAATAATATTAATAATGCGAATTGTAACAAATTTGGAACTAAACGACTTATCAAGAAAAGCCAATTCGAGTACCAGGAGAAGACAACATCTAAATATTCACGAAAACTACTCAGAACCTTGCCAACGTTTACTGAATGCAATTGAACCTGAAAGTTATATTAGACCACATAGACATCAAACTGATCCCAAAAACGAAATGCTAGTTCCAATAAATGGACTTTTCGCAATTTTTATTTTTAATGACTTTGGAGAAATTTTAGACTTAATGTATCTATCACAAAAGGGAAATAATATTAAATTTTCTAAGATTGTAGAAATACCTAGTTATCGTTGGCACACAGTAATTGCCTTAGAAAAAGAAAGTGTACTTCTCGAAATTAAAGCAGGCCCTTTTAATCCAGAATTTCCAAAAGACTTTGCAAGCTGGGCGCCTAATGAATCTTCCAAAGAGGCAGCAGCATACTTAAAACAGCTTTTTATTACTGCAAAAAATTACCTTTAATACTAACAATTAGGAGTAAATTACTTGCCAGACAATTTACGCACGACAGCTGCAAAGATTGTTTGATACCTGAGATGCATAAGTGGGTTGATTGCAATTATTGGATTTCCATTTTTATAAAGTTGCATACACAAGGAAACATGCTCACAAAAAACTTCTACCCTATCGTCGGAATTCGGGAGCACTTTGTATCTAAGGTCTTTTACTAGATTATACTTAAAAATTGAAAGCCCCCCGAATGCTGCATAAACAGGTAATAATTGTCTCTGTTTTACAACTAGTCGCAATTTCAGTTGCAGTGACTTAATGAATTTCTCAGTTAAGAAATTATTAGACAATTTGCCCTCACCAGTTACTTGCTCTAACGGAATCAACGCGTAGGAATCATGATAACGTTCGCTCAAAAAAGGTGAAGTAGAGTACCCATAAGCTGTGACCACGTCCCATTTGTCATATTGATCAAAAGAATTTAAAACCCCTTCTATTGAAATTCGATCAACATCAAAATCCATCACCATGAGGTAATCAAATGATTGGTTCAGGGATGAGAGTTTTTCTAAATACTGATTACGGAGTGCCACCATTCTGCTTATTCTTTTTCTGGAGTAATATGGGTTAGGAGCCAATATCCTAGTTGTTAATAAGCGACTTTCTTCATCTAACAAATTTAAAGACTGGCTTGACAACTCTCCGTCCAGAATTAAAACCTTCGAATCTATTTCAGCATAATCATTTAAAATTTTTCTTGTTGCATCTTTACTCCCATTTTCTACAATAATTACTAAACTACTTTCAAAATATGTACGAATCATGTTTAAAAAGGCAATATTCTCACTGAGCTTGGAGGCACAGTTTTGGGCTAAACCACATATTGCAATTGAAGAATTAGCAAGATGAGCACGGCAATCCTCGGAAATATTAATAGGCTTTCTCATCTCCTTTTATCAGATTGACAATAGTCTGAAAAATAATCTGGCAGTCAAGCCAAAAACTCCAGTTTTCTATATACCATAAATCAAAAGCTACGCGCCGTTGCATATCGGCAGGAGATTGAATTTCTCCTCTGCTTCCATTTACCTGCGCCCAACCCGTAATGCCTGGTTTAACAAGATGACGCATCAAATAATGCTGTACCACATCTTTTGACTCTAATGACAAAGGAATAGGATGTGGGCGAGGACCCACCACACTCATATCGCCTAGTAGAACATTCAAAAACTGTGGAATTTCATCTAAGCTGGTTTTACGAAGGATACGCCCGAACGGAGTCACTCGTTGATCATTTTTTTCAGTCTGCTGAAACGCAACATCCGTTTTTGGTGAATGCTGCATGGTTCTAAACTTATAACAGATAATTTTTTTATTATTCAAACCCCAGCGATCTTGTTTAAAAAAGACAGGTCCACGCGAAGTAAGTTTTACCAACATAGCTAATAAAGGACCGAGCCAACTAAATATGAGTCCTAAAAAAACAAGGGAAAACAAAATATCAAAGCCCCTTTTAAAGATTCGATTTTCTGCATCATCCAGTGGGAAGTAGCGCAATCCTACAACAGGTAATCCGGCATAGCTAGTCAAACGAAGCGAACTAGCACCCAGACGATTAAAGTCATTAATGACATTTACTTGAATCTGTTTTTTCTCACAACAGTCAATCACATAGTTGATCTGCTCCGTTTGCGTGCTTGGCAAGGTCAAAAACACTTCATCAATTTCAGTGGTAGCAATGATTTGCTCTAGATTTTGAACCAGTCCCAGATAGTTAGCAGATAACCCATTTGTAGGCTGATCCCCCAAAATGCCCACTACTGAGTAGCGTAAATTATTAATCAGCATTCCAGAGCGATACAGTGAAGCAGAAAGCTCTGATGAACCCACCACCAAAATTTTACGAACTACCTTATATTGATTTCGGATATACGCCGCTAGCACTCGATAACAATATTTTGAAACAGGAATACAAACTAAAATCAAAACATGGTAAAGAATAAGACTGGGACGAATTTGTTCCAATTGATTTTCAAACAACGCAACGCCAAAAAACAAAAGCAATAAATGCGTAAAGAGTAACCGAATAAAAATGGTCATCTCTTGCGAATAGGTAAAAAGCGTAATGGAGGTGTAGAAATGCAGGGCCCGCGCAGTTAAATACCAAGTCACTATACTAAACAATAGCCAACCCCCACTTAACTCAACTGATGATTGCCCAATAAAAGATGACAATAGTGAGGTGCCCTCAAAACAAGCGATGAGGACCAAAAAGTCAAGCGATAAACGGAAAAAATAATTGAGGCGGGGGCCCCTAAGCATACAAATTGTATTAGGGGCTAAAGCTACCAAAAAAAGAGAGGGCCTCCAAGATCAAAGCCCGTATGATAGCCCGGCACTAAAAGTAAAGCGGCCGTTTAATAAACGCAGATAAGCCTGCGTTTGTAATCGAGGTTTGTATTCGTAATTGCATTGCAACACTACATCACTCCAGGTTTTTTTGTTACCAAATAAAAATAGAGGCTGCGGTTGGACAAAGTATTGTTGCTGAAGCGTTCCTTCACTTCCCTTTCGTACTAATTGGTAGCGGAGAAGTCCCTTCACACGAGGTGCTGGCGTGTAACTAGCATATACATAAAACCTATCCGCATTTGCTCCCATCCAGTCGCCGAGTAAAAAGCCAGCACTGGAATAATTTTGGGCTGGTAGAAAGTTACGGTAAACAAAAGGGCGAATCCTTGTATACTCAGCGCCTACAGTTAGATAAGGCACCACAATATCTGTAACATTACCCCCAACCGTATAGCCAACTTGATTGCGACGTTCTTGCTGATTAAAAATTTTAGAGACTTTTATTTCATCCACCAACAATGTTGCATAGAGATGTGTATTGCGCAACTGATTACGTGAACTTAACTGAAAAAAGAACTGTCCATTGGAACCACGAGTAATATTATTGTTACCACTATAATTATCAAAGGCCTTAAAAAACATCACAGGAATAAAATAGCCCAATTTCAATTGATCTGTATAAAGAATCGATTCACCAAGCATTGCATGTAATCCTTTTTTGATTCGAATATCAATACTGTGTTGAGCCATAAATTTTGGAACCATTACTTCGCGCACTCCACCCCAGATACCACTTGGAATCGTATAGGATTTTGCAGAATCAGGAATATCTGATTTTAACCAGGCATGCGTATAATTAAATCGTAGCCAATTGGTGGGTTGCAGATCAACTCGGATATATGGATAAGTAGGTGCTTTATCAGAAAGTACCACTTGCCCCCCCTTACCATAACCCCAGGTGAGATAATCTTGTCCTGCCGATATCATTCCTTTTTTGAATGCGTAAGATAAATGCGCTCTGATTTCTGTGTAATTAATGTTCTTGTTGTTGAAGAGACTATTTTTTACATACCCCGTTTCCATCGCCGCCTCAATGCTCTGTTTGGAAGTATCTAACAATGAACCCTTTTCTGTTACATCCTGAAAGGAGAGTTGATAACCCCATCGCTTTGAAATACTCCCAAAAACATTAACCCCGATGCTTCTTTTAAAATAATTAATCGAATCAGAAGCCACTATCTGTCCACTAACCACGGGAAATAACTGGTAAGAAAAATCAGGACTTTGCTGTCGCAGTTTAGGATGAAGTGCTGCCGTTTTGTAAAGTGATTGATAAAAAGCGAGTTCTTTTTTTTCAATTGAACTGAGCTTTTGATTTTGCAATGCTAAAAAGTCAAGCGCAGCTAAAATCAGGTCCATCCTTAGCGGCTTCAAATTATCGTTCCACTCCACTAATCCTTTTTGAGCCAGACGAGACAGGTAATTATTTACTTCGTGGGTATGACGTTCAAAAACAGGTTGTGATGATAGGTTGCCATTAATACTAAAAGAGAAAATAAACAACAGTATGGCAACACGAAGCATAGGTTACATTTAAACAGGAACTGTTTTAGCCACTTCAGAAGCAATCCACTCGTATGTTTTTACTATACCTTCTCTTAAGGGGCGGGAGGGTGCCCAGCCTAACTTAGACTTTATTAGTGTATTATCAGAGCGGCGACCACGTACGCCATCATAGCTGACGGGTTTGTTGTAAATACTTAACTTCTTACCAGAAATATTCATCACCATTTTAGCAAGGTCATTTAAAGAGATCATCTCTTCCGATCCAATATTAACCGGCCCTTCAAAATCACTATTCATGAAGCGTTCAACAGCTTCGAGACATTCATCAATATATAGAAACGAGCGGGTTTGCAACCCATCGCCCCACACTTCAATCTGTCCTCCCTCTTCCGCCTCTGCTACTTTACGACAAATAGCAGCTGGAGCTTTCTCTCTTCCGCCTGTCCAGGTTCCTTCGGGACCAAAGACGTTATGAAAACGGGCAATGCGTACTTGCATTCCGTGGTTACGGGCAAAAGCTTGAAATAAGCGCTCGCTAAATAGTTTTTCCCAGCCATAGTCACTATCAGGTTCTGCAGGATACACAGAACTCTCTGCGCAGTTAGGGTTATTAGGATCTTTTTGGTTGTAGGCTGGATATATACAAGCTGAGGATGAGTAGAATATTTTCTTAACTGCTTTTAAATAGGCCTGCTGAATAATATTTAAATTAATTGATGCCGAATTAAACATCAGGTTGGCATCATTTTCTCCGGTAAAAATATACCCGGCACCACCCATATCTGCCGCTAACTGATAAACCTCGTCAAAAGGCTGATCTAGTACTTTTTCTACAACTTCCTTACGGGTTAAATCACCAATGATAAATTCATCAGCCGGGGAGTTGCCAAACTCATGGTGTTTAATATCCACTCCGCGCACCCAAAATCCTTCTTTTTTAAGTTTTTTCACCAGATGTCCACCAATGAATCCTCCGGCTCCACAGACCAGTACTTTTCGCATATCAAGTTCTTTTTCGCAGGTAATGCTTTATTAAATCAATTCCTGCCAGTATCGCGAATTTAGGCACAATTTCTATATAGCGTTTCCATAAACGACGGGGCTCATTTAGTAAGCGAAAGAACCATTCCAATCCGGCACGTTGCATCCAATGAGGCGCTTGCGCCAAATGATTCGTATGAAAATCAAAGGCCGCTCCAACAGTGATGATAAATTTCACCTTTACTCGCTTTGACAACTCAAATGCAAATTTCTCCTGCTTGGGGGTGCTGAGTCCAATCCAGATAACCTGAGACTTAGATTCATTGATTTTTGAGACTAATTCTGTCCAATTTGTTTCTTGCATGGGGCTAAATGGCGGGCAATAGGTGCCTGCCACATTAATATTCCCCCACTTTGATTCAGCGGCAGTTTTTAGTTCTTCTGCCACTCCTAGCTTACCCCCACAAAAAAAATGAGCCACTTCCATAGAAGAAGTAGCTTGCATGACACGCTCAAAAAAATCAGGACCGTAGCAACGATCCATTTGCGAGTATCCCTTTAAACGGCCCCACCAAACCAAGGGCATGCCATCGGGGAGGTTCCAATAAAATTGCTGGAGAATATCCTTAAGAGAAGAGTCCTTCTGGGCTTCTACTAACCCATGGGCGCCAGTGGCACTGATGCATTTAGATTCAACCACACTAGTAATCTCGGAATTTAACTCCTCAACAATTGTTGGAATTGCCCGTTGTAAGGAAGCCTCGTAAATGTGAATACCATGGAACTGTAGCAAGGTTCGACATTTATTAAGAAGCCATGAGATTTTTGTACCAGCGGCGGATGGCAATAAAAAGAAAAGTCAAAAATGCCGCCAAAAAGGCACCACCTAACGTAAATAAAATCTTACTGGGTTGTATTTTTTTTAGTGGAGAATACGGCATATCAATGACCGTGAGTGTGGGTATAGCTGAGTCATTCATGAACTTAAAAGTCTCTAAATTTTTTTGGGCCTCGCCATACATAGCCATTAGCATTTGTTCTCTTACAGCCAGTTTTTTTAATTCCACTTTGTCCTCCTGAAATAATAATCCAAAAGATTGGTCGGTATTTCTGGCATAGGAGGATTGAACTCTTGCTAGTTCAAACTTGAGACTATCTACCTTTTTTTGAAGAATTTGTACATTATTGGCAGCAGATGTGATCATTTGCTCCACATAAAAGTCACGCAGTTTATTAAAGATTTCTTTTGTTAATACAATTGCAAAATCTTCATTTGTATGAGTTGCAGAAAGCGTAACTACTCCAGACTTTTTATCAAAAGATTTAGTGATAATACCATCTCCCGTTTTTGGAATCAAGAGTGCTTCTAGCATCTTTATAGCTTTTCTTTTGGGGAAGGCCATAGACTCAATCGATGTATCTTGTTTATTAAATGCAATCCCATTTAGTAGGCTATCTTTTTCCCAGCTTTTATGCAACCTGTTAATCCTAATCAAGCTGTTGGCTAAAATTTCGTTTTTGCCTTCAATTTGCACTTTAGACAATAGTGCAGAACCAACAATTCGATCAGAACTGGCAATTTCAATTGTTCTTTCTAATGGAGACCCCATTGTACCGCCACCTAAGACAGACCCCAGGCCACCCAACATGCCGCTAAGCCCTGACGAAGACCCCTCACTTTTAACGACAAAACGGAGCTCTGATTTGTATTTAATTTTCGCAAGTTTTACATGGGTGTACCCTGCCCCCCCGCCAAGTAGCCCAATAATTGCAACAGGAATAATGTTCCGCCATAAAAGCCCAAACCAAGATTGAATCATCTTGATGAGGTCTTTTAAACTTATTTCGTCTTCGTGGGCTTGAATTTCTGTAGGCTGGTTCATTAATAGCTTTTTATAAAACAGCCGTAAAGCTACTGTAAATATTAGAAATTAACGACCATGGCATCCGCTGCTATATGAACGTTTTTAGCTTTCCCTGAAACAGTTACCGTAACCCCATTAATTATAAAATTGTATTGCTCCATCTTTACGGAAGCTGCCACTTTTTGAATAGGCGCTTCCACTTTTTTAGATTCTACTTTGAAGGCATTTGGTTTGCGGCCTCTCTTACCTGGAGTTGCAATCAGTTCTACTTTTTTATCTTTAGGCTTCCGACCTCTTTTAGCTGAGGGAATTACAGTTCCGGTGCATTTTAAACGGATTCGAAAATTATAAATAGTGGCCACCGAAACATTATAGGTATTGGCTAATTCTTTGGCTTCCTTACCTTTACCCGGTCTTGTCCTGAAATAGCTTTACACTATTTCAAAATTTATGACAGTAAAATTATCAAAAAAACCAAAGTCTCCCAAAAGTAAAGACCCGTATAAACGAAGAACTGCGCCAGAAATGCTACGGGTATTGAATGATATTGAGCAAGGCTCAATTTCTATTATTGGCGCATGTTTTAAATATGGGCTTAACCGCAATACGCTAAAGCTCTGGAAAGCCAAGCTTGCAATCCGTACCTTAGGATTAAATCGGTCAGCTAGTTTTTTAGAGTCTATGAATGATAATCAAAAACTTAAAGCGGTCAACGACAAACTAAGGGCGGTTACCAGAGCCCTAGAACGATCTGAACTTAAGGTGCATGCCTTAGAAACAGTTATTAAAGTAGCAGAAGAGAACTTAAAAATTAAGATCAGAAAAAAGTCTGGTACCAAACAGTCCGCATAGAGACTCTTTAGAGGTTCTATGCGGACTGTTTGGTGTAACACGTCAGGCTTTTTATGATGCCCAGATTCAGGAAAGAAAGACGTCAGTGGCAAATATGATTGTCTTGGGCCTAGTCAAGGAATTAAGGGCTATTATGCCTCTTTTAGGGGGAAGAAAGTTGTATAGTGAACTTGCTCTTCGCATGGCCGAGCATGGTATAAAAATGGGCAGAGACCAGCTATTTGATTTATTAAGATTCCATAGGCTTTTAATCAGGAGGAGAAGGAGGATGGTTAGAACAACTGATTCAAATCACTGGCTGAAAAAAAATCCTAACCTCACAAAAGGATTGATCGTAACGGAGTCTGAACAATTATGGGTTGGAGATATAACCTACATAAGAACTATGCAGGGATTTTGTTATTTAAGCTTACTTACAGATACATATTCAACGAAAATTGTTGGCTACTCTTTATGGCCGACACTTGAAGCAACCGGCTGTATTGAAGCTTTGAATATGGCCGTAAATTCTAGGAAAAAGAAGGAGAATTTTTTAATCCATCAGTCAGACAGAGGAATCCAGTACTGTTCAGCTACCTATGTAAGTATCCTACAAAACTGTGGCATAGATATAAGTATGACTCAAAGCGGAAGTCCTTACGAAAACGCCCTGGCAGAGAGAGTTAATGGCATAATAAAAAACGAGTTTTTCCCTAAAAGGGTATATCAGAACTATAAGGAGGCAAAGAAGGCAATCAAACAAATAGTAGAGATTTACAATAAAAGAAGACCGCATTCTAGCTTAGATTTTCTTACCCCCGAAAGCGCACATGAACAATCTGGACAGTTTACTAAAAGATGGAAAACATATCGAAAAGCGAGAAAAACTAGTGAAGTACAAATTATTGATTAAATTGTAAAGTATTGTTAGGACTAATAATATAAACCTGTAAGGTTTTTTTAGGACGAGACACTCTAGGAATAATTGGCGATCTTAATACTTTTATATCATTCCAATACTCTAAACTGTTATTAAAAAATGTATAACCATCTATAAACTTTCCTTTTGGATAGTTTGGTTTGCCTGTTAAAATTGTTACTTCATGACCTCTTTCTTTTAATGCTAAGACGATATCATTGAATTTGAAATTTTCTGGCCAAAAATATTGTGTGATTATTAAAATACGCATTAAGAATTAAATTATGTTCTGATAATGTGCATATAAATCTTTGTTAGATTCGATCCAAGTTTTCATCTCTAAAATCATTTCTTCGTATGATTTAACTTTGAATGTAAAATCTTTTCTAGTATTTATTAAACTCTTATCTACTCTATATGCATCATAGGGTTGAATTTTCAAGTTTTTATTAAATACCTTATTAAAAATATTAACTAAATCATACTTTGAAATTTTTTCTTCATTTACTAAATGATATAAACCACTTAAGTTTTCACTAATGGCAATTTTTATAGCATTCAACAATTCTATAGTAGTAACACCTGTCCAGAATGCATTTGTATATCCATTAACTGCACCTTCTTGTTTAGTAAACCAATGAAATAACCCTATTCCATTTGTATTTAGTTCTGGACCAATAATAGAAGTCCTAAAAGCAAGATCCTTAGTGTTTTCAAGTTCACCTAGCGCTTTTGATTGAGCGTAGAATCCTTTACCATTTTTAAACGACTTTTCGTTGTAATTGCCTTCCTCACCAGAAAAAACACAATCTGTACTAATATGAATAATTTTGGTATTTGTGTCCTTCGTTTCAGATTCTAAAAAGTGTGGCAAATACGAATTTATTAAAATTGCTTGATCTGGATTATCTTCAGCTGTTTTATTAAGTAATCCAATACAATTTACAATAACATCAGCTTGCGTATTCTTTATTAAATTTTTTAATGATGTAAAATCCGAGACATCCATTAACACAGAAGGGTTTATAACACTTTTAGATCTCGCAACTGAAATCACCTCAAAGTCAGTATCTCTATGCAAGCCAGTGGTAATTATATGCCCTGCCATTCCATTAGCACCTAATACAATAATTTTTTTTGACATACTATTTATTCCAAATTACTTTATTTACGATACCGGTATAGCTTTGTATAATTCTTATGACTCTAGAGGATACATCTTTGATTTTATATTCTGCTGGCAGTGATATGTTTTTTGATTGATAAGTATTCAAAGAAATATCAATTGCATTTAGTATTTCTGCTTTTGTTATCCCACCCAAAACTATACTGCCAGCATCAATAGCCTCAGGACGTTCCGTACTAGTTCTAATACTAACAGCCGGGAATTCCATCATTGCTGATTCTTCACTAATTGTACCACTATCTGATAGAACACAAAATGCATTATTTTGTAAGTTCACATAATCAAAGAACCCAAAAGGAGGCATGTTTGTTACCAAAGGATGGAACTTAATATCTTTGTTTTGAATTTGTTTTTGAGTACGTGGGTGGGTAGAAAAAATAATTGGGAAATTATACTTTTCTGCAACCGCATTAAGTGCTTCAGATAATTTAAGAAAATTATCACCAAGATCAATATTTTCTTCACGATGAGCGCTAACTACAAAAAATTTACCCTTCTCTAATTTTAATTTCTCTAAAACATTACTGTTTTCGATATTTTGTTTATTTTTTTCTAAAACTTCAAATAAAGGGGAGCCTGTAACGAACACATGATCTTTTCTAAATCCTTCACTTAAGAGATATCGTCTGGAATGTTCTGTATAAGCTAAGTTAATATCACTGATATGGTCAGATATTTTACGATTGGTTTCTTCTGGCACATTTTGATCAAAACACCTATTACCAGATTCCATATGAAATATTGGTATTTTTAAACGTTTAGCGGCAATTGTACACAAAACACTATTAGTATCTCCTAAAACTAGTAATGCATCAGGGTTTTCATTGACTAACACCTCATATGATTTAGAAATAACATTGCCAATTGTCTCACCTAAATGATTACCAGCAACACCCAAAAAAAAATCTGGTTTTCGTAATCCTAATTCTTGAAAAAAAATTTCATTTAATAAATAGTCATAATTTTGACCTGTATGGACCAAAATATGATTATAATTTTCATCTGCAAGTTTGATTATTTCTGCTAGACGAATTATTTCAGGGCGTGTACCAATTATGGTAACTAGTTTAAGTTTAGACATTTTAATTAATTTGGGTATCCGACACTTTTTAGTAATCTTATTAACTCTTCTTCAGACAACCTATGTGTATTGTGAGAGTGATAATCTTCTATATTTGCCATATTTGCAGAACCTTCTGTAAAGTATTTGTTATAATTTAAATCTCTGTTATCTGCTGCCACTCGAAAATAATCTCCCAAATCTTCAGCAACTTGCATTTCCTCTCTTGCTAAAAGTGTTTCGTATAGTTTTTCGGCATGTCTGGTGCCAATAACCTTTAATTCAACATTAGAATTATATATCTTCAACATTGCCTTTGCTAATTGACCAATAGTAGATGCGGGTGATTTTTGAACAAAAATATCACCAGAATTTCCATGTTCGAAAGCATATAATACTAATTCTACAGCATCATTTAATGTCATCATAAAACGGGTCATTTCAGGATCAGTAATTGTTATAGGTTGGTTGGTCTTTATTTGCTCTTCAAATAAAGGAATAACAGAACCTCTAGAGGCCATTACATTTCCATATCGCGTACCAGTAATAATTGTAGATCCAGAATCACGTGATTTCGCAACCATAACTTTTTCCATCATTGCTTTGGAAATACCCATAGCATTAATAGGATATACTGCCTTATCGGTGCTAAGACAAACAACCCTTTTGACATTTTGAGCAATTGCAGCATTCAGCACATTTTCAGTACCTAAAACATTTGTGCGTAAAGCCTCTATTGGGTAAAATTCACACGAAGGTACTTGCTTCAAAGCTGCAGCATGAAATACAAAGTCAACGTCTCTGAGGGCATAGTATATACTATTATAGTCCCTAACATCTCCAATTATGAATTTAACTTTAGAGTTATTTAGTTTATTACGCAAATCATGTTGTTTTTTCTCGTCGCGGCTGAAAATCCGGATTTCATTGATATCAGACCTTAAAAACCTTTCAAGAACTGCGGAACCAAAAGAACCGGTACCTCCTGTAATTAGCAATACTGATTTATTGAATTTTGAGTTAGTCATATAATTCGGATTTCAAAGTTTCTATTTGATTTTTTATAAGTAGTTTTGAATACATATGTTTTTTCTGTGAAAGTAAAACCTTATCTATAATGTCGCTTATTGATAAGGGGTCAAAAAAATACGCGTCCTTAACGAGGGCACTTGACACTTCAGATTTGGAACATAATATGCAATTGCCACAAAAGGTAGATTCTATCAACGGTAATCCAAAACTTTCTTTTAGTGATGGGAAAATTAAATATTTAACACTCCTCAATCTCTCTAAAACATCCTTATGAGAAATATTACCCAAATTAATTATCTGAAAAGAGTTAAGCCCTTTTGAAAAAGCGGAGAACTCTTCAGAATTTAGTGTAACATACAATGGTATTTTATTGTTGTTGACTTTATGGAGTAATTCCCAAGCCTGAAAAAGTAACCTATGATTTTTATGAGGTAATCCACTTGAGGGATAAAAATATGCGTTTTCTGGATTGGATGTTGTTGTTTCAAACTCATAAAAAAAAGGAGCAACAATTATTCTATTTAGTGGAATTTGATTTTTTAATAAGTTTTTTATTTCTTCATTTTGAACAATCCAAGCATATTTTGAGTTATTCAAAAACTTAATATATAAACTCTTGAATGATATAATTTTGAAAAGATTAAAAAAATGAATTAGTGGCTCTAGAATAAGAATATTATGAAAAAACACGAAGGTTTTCACACTTTTATTTAATGTGAAAATTGGCGGAGGGACATTCGAAAAACACAATACTTTATCAAATAGGTCACGTATCTTCAAATAGAAGTAAAATCTTGAAAATTCATTATTCTTACAAAAGAATACATATTTAAAATCCTCAAGTTCAATTAATTTATTTTTTAAGCGATAATCTAATAACAAAACTGTTCTAGATTTTTGATCCTTCAACAAGGATTTAATAAACAATTGTAATAATACAACCCCTCCTGGTGAATTAAGATATACCGCATCAACTAAAACCATTATTTAAATTTTAACAAAATCTATGTTGTTGAATTTTCTGGATTCTATAATTTCATCAATGTATGCATTATCATTGCAATAAATTGTAGAAAAAGAAGGAGAATAGGTTGTAACATCTAAAAAAGTTGATGAAGCTGTAAAGTTATCAGGTTGATATATAAAGAAACGAGATGCACTCCCTATCAATTTGGAATAACTTTCAAAGTTGTTATTCAGATAAAATCTTACAAAATACTTTTGTATATAATTGAATATATAATCATTTTGTAAGTAACCAACCAATATTAAGTTAAAGCCCTTCGATCTTAATATTTCTAATTTTGATATGCAAATTTCATCATATCTTATTTTATTTATGGCACCAACCACAAGAACATCATTTTCAGAAAAAATATATTTATGATTACCTGATTCTGTATCTATCTTACTTAAGGATTCGTAAGGATGAAAAATATAATGAAAAAACTTATTCGGAAATCTTTTTTTAAATGTTAAATACGAAAAGTAATTAACGAAAAGAAATTGGTGGCGTTGAAACTTGATTATCAAATATAATGGCATCCACATTAACCAGCTGAAAAAAGAGTCATTTCTGAAATATTTTGCTTCAGAATGTATACATATAATGACATTTTTCCTTAAAGGAAGAATATTTAACAACAAAAAATCAAATATCCCACATGATAAAATCAAATCATTATGATTTACAACTTTACGTAGAATTCTATAATTTTTGAATTTTATGATAAACTGATTTAAATTAATTTTCAAAGGAAAATCATTTAATCTATAAAAATTAACATCAAAATTAAATTTAATAAAATGGTTATAGGTTGAATAGTAAGAGGATGGATTAAATAGATTATATAAACCTACGGTAAATTGATAATGACTTCCATTATTCTGATTTAATTCAAAAAAAGAGTTCTTTCTTTTTTCAAAATTGATCTTAGTGCTATTCTTATTAATGACAAAATTGGTACCCATTTCAGAAATTTTTTTTTCTTTACCCCCCTATTTATTAAGCTATCGTACCTTTTGAAACAAGAACTAGGAGAAAATTTCTGTTTTGCTAGTCTTGCACGTTCTATTGAATATGATTGAGGTTCGTTTTTAATCTTATCTAATTCCAAATCAATTAAAGGCTTTAACTTCTCTTCATTATTAATATCCGCTTCAGGAATAACTGTGATAAATTTCTCAAAACCTCGAAAATTACTCGAGACATTTGAGGAAATGATGATATGTAAACCTGCAATTAATGCTTCAATTAAGACTATAGATTGACCTTCAGAATATGACAAGTGCATTAAAAATTTATAATTAGAATAAATATCAAAAATCTCTTTCCTGGATAGTTCTTTAACTTTCGCGTTTTTATTTACACCAAAAAAGTCAATTTGATATTTGTCACTTTTATATATATTGAATCTTTTGATTGGGTTGTCATTCCCCACCGACAAACCTTTAAATTCATTAGTATTAGTAAACTGATACATATCAATTTCTACGCAATTTCTCCCAATAAATATTTCTGATTTTCCAAAATTATTTCTATATAACCTATAGGATTCTTTATTGAGTACGATATAATTAATATCATTTCGAAATTTGAACGCAAAAGCCTGATCCAACGCAATATTTACTACATTTTTAAAATATGAACTGGGATATTGAGTATCATTACCTCTTCCTATTACTCCGCTATGATTAACACAAAATACTTTACTGACCTTCAGAATTGACGCATATTTCAATAGCGAAATATCATGTAAAATTGCAACATCATAGTTGTTCTTAAATAAGTGAACAATATGCTTAAATATATCGCGACTAAGGAAGAAACTATGATCATTTTTTGAAATGTTTTTATTAGCATGGAGAGTAGTGATCAGCGATTCCACTGCTCCATACTTTAGGCTAACTGGATCAAAAAATGTTGTATGTAAATGAACGATTTTCAATTGATGAAAATTTTATAAGGGACATATGAGTCATAGTAATTAGAAATATTAGCATATAATCTTAAAAAAAATACCATTAGAAGAACAATGATTAATATAACTTTATTAATTAGGTATTTTTTAGTAAGATGCTTATAAATAGAAGATATTAACATAATCTCAAAAAAATATCCATATAATAATATTCTTCCAAACACATCAGGTTTGCCAATAAATAGAATATTAAAAAAGGTAACTGTTAGGATTATTACACTTTCATATGCCTGAGATTTTTTGAAATAACTCCAATGTACTAATATATAGCTAGATAAAATAAGTCTAAATATTACGCCTAATGAAAACGATATATTTTTTACACCATCTAAATCTTTGTAATCTGTTAAATAAAATAAATTAATTTGTGGTAAAGTCAAGAAAAAGGCAGAACCTACTATAATTACCAAAAGGGCCTTTTTGTATAATTTATCAGCATTAATAAAAATCAATATAAAAGCCGGAAAAATCGCCGACCAATGAAACAAACAGCCAATTGTCAGAAATAAAAAAGATTTTATATTTAACTTTTTAAATAATAAATAATCAGAAAACGCATACAATAAAAAAGCTAGTGCAACATACTGCCTAGTTGGATACAAACAAAATATTGAAAAGCAAAAAAAGTATATAAGAGAGATCCTATAATTCGTGGCTATTTTGGTTAATACATTATCAATCAAAAGCAAACTACAAGAAACCAAGAAAAATTGAACAAAAAGATAGGAATTAAATACTATTTTACCAATGTAATTTATTAGGACGTAAGCTAAATCAAGCTTCAGGTAATAATCATCATTAATATTTTCATAATAATAATAATACGAATCCCAATCTGTACCAGTTTGGTATCTAATTGTACTAAGAATTATTATTAAAGAGAATAATAAAAGCTTGAATATCTGAAAATACCTTTTTTCAATGAAGAGCAAAAACGTAGATAATGCATATAGAATCTGATATAAAATCACTTTACAATATATCCTTTAAAATTTTTTCCCATGAAATATCAAGATAAAAGTTTTTAGATTCTGAAAAAACGATACGATTTTCTTTAATATCATCAATTAATTTTTCAACTACAAATCTCGGGTAATCTGATATAAATGATCCAGTATGTATTTTCTTGTAATATCCAGCCCCGCCAACATTTGTACTATATAGATTAAGGCCAAAAAAAATCCCTTCTGCAAACGAAATCGGAAATCCCTCATTGGTACTTACATTAAGAAGAACTTTTGAATTTGAGAATAAGGAATAAATATCATTTTTTGAAAGATTATCTATGAAGTATATATTCTCATATTTTCTATCCTGATTTCGCCCACAGATAAAATAAAAATTCCAATTTTTTAATTCAGAAAATATTTGACAATAATTCTCAGTTAACCACTTAATATTTTTTTTGGGAATATTAAAGTTTCCAATAATTAAAACATTATTAGCTCTTTCGTTTATATGTTTCCACGTTAAATTATAATGTGATTTAATAAGATTGTAAGATACCCCATTCGGCACCCATGATATTATTTGCCCTAAATCAGTGTTATTTTTTAAATAATGTTCACAATCCTCATTCTCATAAAGTACAACATCTACAGATTTCAATAATTTAAGGAAATAATAATATTCAATTTTTTTAAAAAAGCTATTATTCCTATTGTTAAACCTATTTTCTATAATTGAAAGATTAGTATCTAATTTTAGTATTACAGAAGACTTTTTATTTAGCTTCTTAAAAAAATAAACAAAGGCATAATCACAAACAATAACAAAATTGATAATAACTAAGTGGGAATATTGATTTTTTCTTTTTATAAGAAAAAATATTGGATTTATTAAATTTAACAGATCTATGAGAAAATTTTTAGGCTTGAAAATCTTTTTAGAAACATAAACAGTATGATCAAAAAAATGAGAAATATTGTTCCTTGAATTATTTGAAACTAAATAATCTACTTGTCTATTAAATACTTTACCAAAAGTATAAGATATCAATCCAAAATCTTTATGAAGAAAAATATTATCAATAGAATATTTCCAGTCATTATAGTAATTCAAGATTCTCATAGATTGATTACAGCTTTTTGTTTCCTATAGCTTAAATGCTTTAGCAGAGGATACAAGAAATAAAACTTCATCCTTACGTATGTTCTAATAAAAAAGGAATGTTTGTTCAAAGTGCCCTTGTCAACTAAAGTATTAAAAAGTCTTTCAGTATGAGTAATTTTTCTGAAAGGAATCTTACATAATATTTTTGATTTATTTTCTAAGTCTCTTTTTGCGTAGTTTAGGCATTGATTATAAAAGTATGGATAGTTTTTTAAATATGAAAATATTTGATTTTCATTAAGCCTATTAACCTTTGAAAAATGTATAAAAAAAACTCTTGAAATATCAAAAAAATCAAGTTCATCTATGTTCCAGTATGCAATATTGTATTTAGTATTATTTAGTCTTTTAATGTTTAATTTAAAGTAGCTAATGAATATATTCCCAAAATACTGATCAGTGAAAAAACCTGAATTTAAATCGCTAAACGAGTATGCTTGGCACATTTGAAACCACCATTTAGCTAAATTATTAGTCTTTGAATTTGAACGCAGATGTAGAAAGCCAAAATTGAATGTCCCAGTTTGTAAAATATCAATATCATCTAAAAATGAACTTGAACTACAGGGTGAGGTTCTATGAGAAGTTAAAAATATATCATATGAACCAAAATCGCCTTCACTAAGATATTCAAGATCGTTGTACAATTCAATGTCAGGATCAAAATAAATGACATCTGTGAATCCATTCTCAAAAAAATAACTAAAGCACTTAGGCTTTATTGAAGTAGCGTATTCCGTAAGATTATACTTGGATCTTAAAAAGCTGTCGATTTCATGGTCTTTAAAAATGGAAGACGTATTAATTATTTCATAATGCGAATTTAATACCTCGAATTCCAAGTCAACATTTATAACGATGAACTTAAATTCTATTGTTAGATATCTTTTTAAAGAATGAAACAGTATATCAGTTTCTCGAATGTAATTTGAATTACAAATCGAAAATATAACTAGGTCTTTCAATGATAAATTATATTAATGGGTTACCTTAGTTAATGCTGGGATAACAGCATTTTTGGGAATCTTTGCGTTTTTAAGAATCGCTGAATTATAACCGATCCAAACATTCTCCTCAATTATAATTCCTCCAAAGCTTGTTAAATCAGATTTAGATTTTATTTCAGAAGTATTCCATGAATTCTTGTTACCATGATAATGATCAGTAATCAAGACTGATGGTGCAAACAAACAATTATTTCCAATATAAATTTTTTCAATACATGTAATTATATTTCTTTTACCAATCACTACATTATTACCTATAACTAATGATGGATTGAATTTTACATTTTGATATTGCAAAATAGCTTCTACCCATGCATCATCCTCAATAACTACATTTTCTCCAAAGACTATATTTTTAACACCCCTAAGTTTTACTCGTTTCCCAACTTGAAGCCTATTGGTTTTAAATGACCTCAAAATTATCATCCCTCTTATCATACGAATAAATAAATTTGATATACTAGTTATTCTTTTTATCATCATGTTGAATCAAATAGTAAAGTTGAGGAGATATTATATCAGAGAATCTAGTTTTTTTAATTATTGAAGATGTAAAATAAAGAAATTTAGATTTAGGAATATTTATTAATGAGTGTGCTAAAACACAAAAATTATACTTATGAAATATTCTTTCGATAGATTTTTTCGTAAAAAATCTTAAATGAGTATTATCTAGTACACCAGACTCTGCATAAAGAAAATCTCCGTCAAGTAAAATATGTTTCAAAATTGGGAAAAATCTAATATTTGGAACAGATATAGAGATTTTGAAATTGAAGTTAAAAGATAATTTAGATAAATTTTCAAGTAAACCTTCAGGATTAACTAAATGCTCGAGAACATCATTCAGAATTATAATTGAAGGTTTATATTTGGTAAATATTTTTTCAAGTTCTTTGAGCTCAAGGGTATTAACATCTAAAGCTAAATGAGTGTAATCCGAAGTATAATTTTGGAACTGATCTATTCCAATGTAATTTATGTTAGACTTTGATTTCAAAGTATGAAAAAAGTTTCCATTACCACAACCTATATCCAAAACCGTAACATTGTCCCCTAATAAGAAGTTTTGAAATAAAATTTCAGCAATCTCGGAGCGATTGTGCTTAAAATATTCTTGACTTTTGCTTTCGTATATCATTTTTTAAATAAATAAACTTCTTTTACAGATGAATGAATGTTAAAGAAGTGGTTAGATAAGAATTTTATGAGATTTTGTTTTTCTTTTTCACCATAAATATTTGGATGAAACTCAATCAAAATTGTATCAATAGAATCAAAATCTATAATCGAATTATCATTAAAAATTTCAGATTCAAATCCCTCAATGTCAATAATTAGATAATTAGGGCTTTCTTGTTTACAAATTTCATTAAAACTATAACAAGGGACATTTTCACTAAAATTAAGATCAGTAGCTACAAAATTCCTTTCATCGAATGATGATTTTAAAATTTCGTTAGAAACTAAAAATTTTTTTGAAAGAGAATTATCTGAGACCAAAGATCCAAATCTATATTCAATGCTTTTTAAATTGTTTAATTTGGAATTACTAGTGTTGAGTTTTGTCAAATATTTATTTACATCATAACTAACAATATTGCAATTTACATTTTTGGAAATTGTCATTGAAACGAACCCAAGTCCTGAACCTAATTCCAAAATTTTATCCCCATCTTTGACACTCATTTTTGCCAAAAAAAGTTCCTCATTTTCATAATCATCGGATAAAAATTTAAGAATTGTATAGTTTGAAATTGAATTAAAATGACTGCCAAATTTAAAGCTCAAATTCTGCTTACGGAATTCTGTATTAAAGACCCTTTTCAAATAAATTTTGAAAAGCTTTAATTTAATCTTTATCCTGTTTTTTATCATCATAATTCAATTAAGGTATAATTGTCAAAATATTTATTATCATCATGTGAAACTATAATAAGTGTTTGTTCTATAGATAGAACGGCATTTATTAATTTGTGAAATTTAAGTATAGAGTTTTGATCAAACCCAGATGTCGGTTCGTCTAGAATTATTACTTGTGCTTTAGAAAAAATTGCCCTGAGTATTGCAATTTTCTGTCTCTGGCCGCCACTGAGGTTTTTACCACCTTCTCCAATTTTAACATCTAGCGGATAGAATTGATCATCACTGAAGTTAATTGAAGACAATAATTTACTAAGATCATGTCCAGATTTTATTATTTCAATTAAAATTTCTGAAATGGTTTCATTTTCTAAAAAAGGTGATTGACTACAGTAGTATACCTTGGGGTTCATATTGCTGAAGAAATAATTCACTTCTCCCTTACTTGGTTTATATAAACCTAAAATGATTTTTATGAGTGTTGACTTTCCCCTGCCGCTTGCCCCCTTTAGTAAGTATCTTCCACCAGTTTTGATTTTTAATGAATAATTCTTAAAAAGAAGAACATTTGAGTAACCAAAAAAAATATTCGATAGAGTTACGACATTTCCATAATTTTTATTTTCTGAAAATGCTACTTCAAACGATTCTTTAGGATTACTAATTAAAAAAATCAAACCACTTTTGTTATAAATCAAAGTATTATAGTTAGAAACGAGTTGCTGCAAAATAGGTACTACTCTAAACATAACTGCACTAACTATTAATAACTTTTCGGCAGACCAATTTATATTCTGAACAGTAATTACTAAAATGACTGTTACGATTAAAAAAATATGTCGATTAACCTGTTGCTTTGCAAAAAATTGAGACTGATTATTAACATGTTCAGTTAGATAAG
>Ga0315902_10003201_pt1 | contig 24734 bp, 21 predicted proteins | sample LakEriMetagenome_9_FD_203523 | JGI IMG/M metagenome (GOLD analysis project Ga0315902, IMG submission 203523) | Freshwater fungal communities from buoy surface, Lake Erie, Ohio, United States - Buoy 12 MA117 | ecosystem: Environmental > Aquatic > Freshwater > Lake > Lake biofilm | place: USA... | reverse complement strand
GGCATAGTTTTTAGGCTCCTATTACTTATCAAATTGTAGATTACTTACAACAAATTAATATTTTCTTGGATGGATTTTGCTGAGGCATGGAGCGCTGCAAGTTCATCATCTGTAAGTTTCAGTTCGATCACTTTTTCAACACCTTTCCGACCTAACTGTACTGGTACACCCATGAATATATCTTTTAAACCATATTCACCTGTGAGATGAGCTGCAGCAGGAAAAATTCGATGCCGATCGCTAATGATTGCTTCGACCATGACATAGGCTGCCGCCGATGGGGCAAAATATGCACTACCATTTTGTAGCAACTTGACGATTTCTGCGCCGCCATTGCGAGTTCGTTCCACTAGTCGGGCGATCGTCTCCTGTGACATTAGTTCTGTAATCGGAACACCATTTACTGTCGATAGGCGTGGCAAAGGAAGCATCAAATCTCCATGCCCACCCAACACGGTTGTATAGATATCCGCAGTGGATATGCCTAATTCCATCGCAATAAAAGTTTGAAATCTGGCGGCATCTAAAACTCCAGCCATGCCAACTACTCTTTGGGGTGGTAAACCACTGACTTGCCATGCTAGGTAAGTCATTACATCTAAAGGATTAGAGACAATGAGCAAAATTGCATGAGGAGATAGAGCGATCGCCTTCTGTACGACATCCTTAACAATGCCTGCATTAATCCTGAGCAGATCATTGCGACTCATGCCCTCTTTGCGAGGTAAGCCTGCGGTAATGACAATCACATCCGAATCTTGGGTATCGCTGTAGTCATTAGTGCCGATAATTTGGCGATCGAGATTGGAAATCGTATGCGCTTGGGCAAGATCGAGGGCTATTCCCTGCGGTTTCCCTTGGACAATATCACATAAAACAACGTCCGCTAGATTTTGCTTAGCGATTCGTTGCGCTAACATTCCGCCGACATTTCCTGCACCAATGACGGTGACTTTAGGCGATCGATAATCTTGTATTTGCATTGTCATAATTCCTTCTATTGGGAAACATGAAATTTACTGTAGTAATAAAGCAGTGCTTCTGCTCTTCCTTTTTTGGTTTTCATGTTATATGACTCTAGATAAGCATTAATTAGTTGTGGGTTTCGTCCATCATGGTAGAGATACACTTGATAATTTCCACTCTTCCAAACTGAAGGCTGACTATTTGGCAGGTCTTGAGCTGTCAAACGTAAAATTGAACCTGTTTTCTTGTTTTTCTGAATCCAATATTTTTGTAATACATTTTTTTGATCTCGACAAATCATGACCAAAAAGCTGTGGCTCTCAGCAAAGTCTTGGAGATCAGATTTTACTGGACATGATGCGAAAAGACTCTTCTTAGGTAAATCTTGAATTGGCTTACGGATTGTGACTTTCCCAGTTGCTGGTATCGGCGTTGAGAAATCATAGTCACGTTTAAAAATATCATCTGCGATCACGAATGGTTGATAGCTTGCAATTAGCAAAGTGCCAAACAAACTGCCAAAAATTAAATCTAAGCAGTTTTTTATTTTCATGTTTTTTCTCCTAATTTAGGTACTTACACAAAATAACCGATCCCAAAAATATGACGGCGGACTAAGCCCACCGTCATATTTTTGGGTTTTATAAGGCAGCACAAAGCACAGCCTTTAAATTAAAACTTGATCGTGCGTCGATGGGCGGCAACAGACTCCGCTAAGCCGATCGCCATGAAATTAGCAAGTAATGCTGATCGTCCATAACTGAGCCAAGGCAAAGGAATCCCCGTCACAGGTGCAACATTGATATTCATACCGATATTAACAAAGGTTTGAAACAAGACGAAGGAAAACACGCCGATCGCTAGTAGTGAGCCGAAATTATCCCGCGCATTGACAGCAATCACCAGTAAGCGCCAGCAAATTCCTACAAACAATAACAAAACGCATATACAACCCAAAAAGCCAAATTCTTCGCCGATCGCGGAAAAGATGAAATCAGTATGCTGCTCAGGAATAAAATTCAACTGTGTTTGAGTACCCTTGAGCCAACCCTGACCAAATAGTTGCCCAGCTCCTATCGCAATTTTGGACTGAATGACGTGATAGCCAGCGCCGAGAGGATCTTGGTTAGGATCGATAAATAGCAATAAGCGCTTCTTTTGATAATCATGCAGAATATTCCACAATAAAATTCCTGCTTGTCCAGACACCAAATTGACTACCACGGCAATTACGGTACTGACAATCCGAAACCAAGGTAATGAGACCCAAGCCGCCACACCCATCAAGATTACCCATACAATCCAAGCGGGTAAATAAATCGAAAACAGGACTGCCGAGACAATGGGAGAAAATATTAGTAATAGCCAGCCCAAACTCGCTCCAGCCCAATAAAGCATTCCAATCGTGATTGCGGCGAAGACCAAGGACGTACCAAGATTCGGTTGTAAAAAAATTAATACCCAAGGCGGTACGGTCACCCAAGCCACTCTAAAAGCATCTATTGGATTTTGGATCGGGCGATCGTGCATCACCGCAGCTAAGGAAATAATAATACCGACCTTGGCAAATTCTGAAGGTTGAATATTAAACCCACCAATCGTAATCCAACGTTCTGCTCCAAGCGCCGTTGTACCAATAATCATCACCAAGACCAAGGAGATATTAGTGATTGCATAGGTGATCCAGTGCAACCGCAATAACTGATCGTAATGAAAACGGGCGATCGCAAACATAGCCACCAATCCTACGCTACCTGTCACCCAATGTTGCCACCACACTGCATTCTGAGAGCGAAAGTCAGAGCTATAGATGGCAACGCCACCTAAAATCATCAATAGGATTGGGAAAATCAGCAATAACGCATCGGCATCGCGCCACTCACGTTTAATATTTTCCCAACTGGGTATTTCTAAGCCTTTTACGATCATAAACGCAGATAATTTTGCATCAGTTCTTATTATGTATCTTAATTTTCCAGATTTGTAGCTCTTGATATTTGGTCTTTAAGCAGCTACTCCCTTTCCCCCAAGAATTAGTGGTGTGGCGCTCCGCGCCGCACCACTAATTCTTGAGTTTTGTTTTTTAATTCACAGAAGTGTTACCACACTTTTGTGAATTGGTATTACGGGATGCTCTACTGAACAAACCTCCCCTTGATCGTCTATGCAATGGCATACTGAAGGTAACAAACAGGTATGCAAATCACCAATGCATCTGCGATAAACCTTGTAATAACCCTATCTACCTTTATTTCTAGGCAGGACGACCTAATCAATGCTGATGTATACAGTTGAAATCACCCTCAAAAACAACCCGATCGCTTTGTCTGTGCAGCGCAAGGAGCAGGAAAATGCTGAGGCGCTATATCGTGAAATTGCTAGCGCGATCGCTGATGGTAATACCAAAATCTTGGAATTAACCTGCGAAAAACAAGAAGGCAAAAAAGTTTCAGTACTTGTTGGCGAGATCTCCGCCGTACAGGTTTCTGAGAAATCAGGAGCTTCTGCGAATATGGGCGCAGGCTTTATCCGTGGCTAATCATTAAACATGTTTATCGCACGCTGCGCGTGCGATAAACATGTTCGTATCTTCTGTAATTAACTGCAATTAATAATGCGCACTGATCAATCTGTAACCACTGCCATAAGTGTTCGCGATCTTAATTTTGCGTGGGCATCGGGCGAAACCGTCCTCGATCACTGCAATTTATCTGTACCAAAAGGGGAACTTTGGATGCTGTTGGGTACTAACGGCAGCGGCAAATCAACTTTACTCAGGCTCCTAGCAGGCTTGCTTAAACCTAAGTCTGGCGATATTGAGATTGGTGCTCGCATTGGATTTGTATTCCAAAACCCCGATCATCAATTAGTCATGCCTACCGTTGGCGCAGATATTGCCTTTGGCTTAGCGTCAGAAAATCTTTCCTACATAGAAACTCTGCATCGAGTTAAAGAATCACTTAGCGCTGTTAACTTAGAGCAAATGATTCGCCGCCCCATCTACGCTCTTAGTGGTGGTCAAAAGCAGAGGGTTGCGATCGCAGGTGCGATCGCACGTCATGCCGAGATTTTATTGCTAGATGAACCAACAGCTTTATTAGATGGCGAAAATCAGCTTGATCTTGTCGCCTCAGTCCGCGATCTCGTTAAACAAAAAAATCTCACAGCTCTATGGGTAACTCATCGTTTGAATGAGCTTGACTATGCTGATGGCGCATTTTTATTAGAGCGGGGTCAAGTAATCGACAAAGGCGATCCGATGCGTCTCAAGCAAGTATTACTAGAAAAAGGTTAGATTTAATAATGCTTTCTTTTCGAGCTTTTTGCGGAAGGCGATGATCACTCAAGGTATTGGCATTGCGATCGCCTCTCTTGCGACTACCGATGCTTTTATGATGGCGATAACCTCTAAACAGTAAAGCGCTCTATTACTCAGCAGTCTGTTGAAGCGCTCGCACTAACATTCCATGCTTCGGTGCAAAAATCATTGCCGTTAGGAATAATAAGGTTAGCAAAACGACGATACAACCGCCCGTAGAGCCATCAATGTGATAACTGATGTAAGTTCCCAACACGCTGGAAAACATCCCCGATGCCATCGCAATCAGCATCATATGGTCAAAGCGATCGCTCAATAAATAGGCAGTTGCGCCAGGAGTGACTAACATAGCTACTACGAGAATAATCCCTACTGTCTGAAGTCCTGCAACCGCAGTGAGGGATAACAAAGACAGGAGAATGTAATAGAGAAATGTGGTATTTAAACCGATTGAACGAGCATGGGTGACATCAAAGCAAAACAGGACTAAATCTTTGCGTAAAAGCGCGAGTGTTACTAAGGTAATGACGCTAATGATTACGGTTTGGAGGATATCGCTATCACCGATTCCGAGAACATTGCCAAAGAGAATATGCCCTAAATCGACTGTGCTTTTAACTTTGGAAACCAGCACAATCCCGAAGGCAAATAGTCCTGTGAATACCAATCCAATGACTGTATCTTCTTTAATGCGGGTGTTGGATTTGATAAATCCGATCGCCATGACCGAACCCACACCAAACACAAATGCACCGATCGCAAAGGGAATATTCATCACATATGCAAGTACCACCCCTGGGAGGACTGCGTGGGAAACGGCATCTCCCATGAGCGCCCATCCCTTAAGGATCATGAAGCAAGATAGCGCTGAACAAACAATCCCGACCAAGGCACTCACCAAAATCGCTTTGACCATAAACCCATATTGCAAGGGTGCTGTAAACCAATTCACTAATTCCATTATGGCTATTCCTGATAGTTTCCCAACATAAACCACCCAAAGTTGTGAGGTTGCGCCCCGGAGGGGCGCAACCACACAACTTTGGGTTTGTAATTATTTTTGAACGCGATAAATCGATAACTGAACCGCCAAAGGTGCGTGAAAGATTTTCTTCGGTAAATACTTCTGAAGTCTCACCATAGGCGAGAATTGTGCGATTGATCAGGACTACTTGATCGCAAAATGTGGTGATCGAGTCTAAGTCATGGGTGGAAATTAAAATCGTATATCCTGCGTCGCGGAGTTCCATTAGCAGATTGATCATCAGTTTCTCGGTCTTGACATCTACTCCTGCAAAGGGCTCATCTAGCAATAGAACCTTAGCCTGTTGTGCCAAAGCTCTAGCAAAAAATGTGCGTTTCTTTTGCCCACCTGATAGCTCACCGATTTGGCGATCGCGCATTTCCCACATTTCGACTCGCTCCAAGCTATCACGCACTGCCTGTTTATCTTGAACACTCGGAATGCGCAGGAAGTTCATGTAGCCATAGCGTCCCATCATCACTACATCATAGACACTCACAGGGAAGTTCCAATCTACTTCTTCTGTTTGAGGTACATAGGCAACTAGATTATTTTTTTGGACAAGGCGAATTGGTAACCCGTTAATTAATACTCTTCCGCTAACAGGTTTGACAAAGCCCATCACCGCTTTAAATAGTGTGGACTTTCCTGCGCCATTCATTCCCACTAAACCGCAGATTGTACCTGCTTTGAGTTGGAGTGATGCACTATGCAAGGCAACTTTGCGATGATAGGCGACTGTTACATTCTCAATATCGATGCTAAATGTATTCATAATTGTTCTTTGTTGATCTTGATGTAGCTTGTAGGGTGCATTAGCGAGCGTAACGCACATTTGCGGTTATTAGGTGCGTTACGCTATTGCTAACGCACCCTACAGAACAAGAAATCTATTGCAAGCCTTTGATTAATGTATTGACGTTGTATTCCAGTAATTTGAGATATGTCGGGGTGAGTCCATCGGGAGGAGATAGGGAATCCACATAAAAGACCCCTCCATACTTTGCTCCAGTTTCTTTTACTACTTGTTGCATCGCTTTATCACTGACTGTACTTTCGCAAAATACGGTTGGGATCTTTTTTGCTTTTACTGTTTCAATTACTTTCTCTACTTGTTTAGGAGTGGCTTGTTGTTCAGCATTTACTGGCCAAATGTAAACTTCCTTCAATCCATAATCACGGGCAAGATAGGAGAATGCTCCTTCACAACTAACGATGTAGCGCTGATCAGGAGGAATTGTCGAAATAGTTTGTTTGAGCTTGGTATCGATCGCTAGAATTTGTTGACTATAGGCTTTGGCATTAGCGGCATAGGTTGCGGCATTGACAGGATCAGCCTTGCTCAGAGCTTTGCGTATATTTTCGACATAGATCAAGGCGTTTTGAGGCGACATCCAAGCATGAGGATTGGGTTTACCTTGATAGGAGTTTTCGGCAATGTTGATGGGTTGAATGCCTTCACTCAAAGTTAGGCGATCAACTTTAGGAAAACTATTATAAAAGCGATCGGCCCAGCGTTCCAAGTTCATGCCATTGTCAAGAATTAGATCGGCTGATTGACCGCGACGGAGGTCACTGGGTGTAGGCTCATAGCCATGAATCTCAGCGCCCACCTTCGTAATTGACTCCACGATCGCTTTATCCCCTGAGACGTTTTGTGTCATGTCGGCAAGCACGGTAAACGTGGTCAGAATAACTTTTTTGTCTTTGAGCTCTGAAGTATTTGAGGAATTAGGGATGTTACTAGTTTGTGGAGAGGTCGTCGGGAGGTTGCACCCACTCAGGCTAACTGCAAACACAAGGCTAGTAAGGATAGCCCGATAGCTTTTCAGAGACATCAAGTTTTTGGTAAGACTGAGTTTAGGCTCCATGATTATTTTCATAATCGTTTCATTTTTTAAAATATAGCATAATTTAAAATAAAAATGAAACGATTATGAAAAGATAGCAATTCTTATTATAAAAATCAGTTTTATCACGAGCATTGCTGATGAGAGTAGGGATAGCAGTATTAGCTAGCCCCGTTCCTAACTCTGCCGTCATTTTAGCGTTGGTGGCTTAAGAAACCATTGAAGAATTACTTCCTACGGTCAAAAGCTCTAAGAGATCCCCTCAATTCCTAAATGGTTTATAAAACACTCAAGCAACGCCGTAATTTGTGTAGGGGCGCTTGTATGGTGGATGTAAGCCTAATACAATATCTGAAGCTGGCACACCTTTTTCGACGAGCTCTTGACCAAGATCTGCTTCGGTCATGTTGTGCTGAATCCAGATTTTACCTTCCTTAATGTCTAAATGGATATAACAGGCATAAATACGGTTTAATCCCTGCCAGCCAAGATCGAGTATTTGATAGTGATCGTGTTCGGTGTCAAAGATGAGTTGACATTCGATATTTGGCTCGTTGGTAGTGGCATGGGCAATTAGTAATTCGCGGACAATTTGGCGGTATTTGGCTAGCTTTTCCATTGAATTATCTCCTCTGTATTTGGTTCGTAGGCTAAGATTTTTAGGTCATACTGGACAATTGCAGCTTGGGTAAAACGCTCTTGGAAGAAAGGGTTGAAAATATCAATAGGCACAGCTAAGTAGAGAATTCGATTAGCTTCCGTCATTTGTAGGGCGAGGCGATAACTGAGAAATTGACCTAATGCGTTATGAAATTTGCTAGTATTTGGAGGGATTGATAAGAGAATATATGAGCTAATGCTTAATGTATTCTAGATTAAGCTATATTGTTATATTCATGGAGGCATTTAGGATATTGCAAAAAAGATTTTATAATATTTTTTTTGTTTGTTAAGCTTAATTCACTATCCTCTTTATCTTTTAGATTTTTGTAAGCTAAGGCTCAAACAAGATGCAGAAAACCATTCGTTCTCAAAGCTTTTACTCAGATAATGCTTCTCAAGCTTTGGTTAGATATTTAGAAGCCAACGAAGAGAGCTTAAATCTTAAAGATTCTATTCTGCATTACAACTTCCCCATATTTAAGAACTTTGACGAGGAGATTCAATATCCAAGTTTAACATTGATTTCTCCTGTGCATGGAATCCATATTTTTCAGTGTGACTCAAGGTCTAAAAGACAGCTAAACTCAAATATCCTAATTAAAATTGATGAAGAATTGTCTCAAATCTACAGTTCTATTCTTTCAAAGCTAATCAAAAATAAGAATCTTAGAAAAGATCGTAATAATTTAACTTTTAACATAAGTGCAACCATCTATCTTCCATACATAGACAAAGCAGACCTACTAAGTATTGATTCAGAAAACTTTATTGTATGTGATGATTCTGAGATAGATACACTATTAAATAAAAACAATAGTGTAGAAGTAATTCCAGATAAGTTATTGAATGAAGTTTTAGCTGTTCTTGAAGGTTCTAAGGGAATAATCAAACCTAAAGTTAGAAACATATCAGATAGTGATGCAAATACTAAGGGAGGAATCTTAGCTCATTTAGAAGCGGAGATAGCAAATTTTGATAGACAGCAAAAGTATGCTGCTATCACTCAACTAGAAAGTCCGCAAAGAATCAGAGGTCTTGCAGGTTCAGGTAAAACCATAGTTTTAGCAATGAAAGCTGCGTTAATTCATTTAGAAAATCCTGATGCAGCTATCTTGTATACATTCAGTACAAAAAGTCTATACGCATATATCAAACGCTTAATCACAAGATTTTATAGACAGCAAGAAGATAGCGATCCAGATTGGTCAAAAATTCATGTTCTACATGCATGGGGAGGTATTTCAGTAAAAGGCGTATACTTCCAAGCCTGTAGGCAAAATAATGTTCAGCCCCTATCTTTCAGTGAAGCAAGATCAATGTCTGAAGATCCGTTGGATTTTGTTTGCAAAGATTTACTCGATAGACGAAATGGAAGATTAGAGAAAGTCTATGATTACGTTTTAATTGATGAAGCTCAAGATTTCAAACCCTCATTTTATCAATTATGCCGTCAAATAGTCCGTAATGACTGCATTGTATGGGGTTACGATGAATTGCAAAATATTTTAAACGTAAAAATACAATCAACTATTGATACGTTTAAAAACGATAAGTATGGTTATTCAGGAATAAATCTAGCTGAATTACAATCTCAGTACCCTGAAATTGATAACGATATTGTTTTACCTAAGTCTTATCGAAGCCCCAAGGAAATATTAGTACTTGCGATGGCAATTGGCTTCGGTATTTACAATTCTACAATTATCCAAATGCTTGAGAATAAAGATCATTGGGTTGACCTAGGCTACGAAGTTCTTCAAGGAGAATGTAGAGAAGGAGATAGAATGATCATAAAAAGACCCGATGAAAATAGCCCTTTAACTATATCTACCAAGCAAAAGCCTGAAGATCTCATAAAGTGCCATGTTGCGTCTGATATGGATGATGAGGTGCAATGGGTGTGTGATTCAATTCGAGAAAATATAGTTCAAGAAAAGCTTAACCCAGAAGACATTCTTGTTGTCTGTATAGATGATAGAGCAGTTAGGAAATATTTTGGTAAGATTAGCGATTATTTAAAAGAGATAGGTATTAATTCCAATAATGTACTTACTGATATATATAAAACAGAATTTTTTATTGAAGGATGTGTAACTTTATCTACAGTATATAAAGCCAAAGGGAATGAAGCTGCATTAGTTTATGTAATTGGAGTAGATACTTTTTGCGATCAAAAAGATTCTAGAACAGCAAGAAATAAATTATTTACTGCATTTACTCGATCAAAAGCATGGTTAAATGTAACAGGAATGGGTGCTAAGACTAATCTGTTAGTAAATGAGATTAAAATGGCATTGAGTAAAATGCCTAATTTAGAATTTATATATCCCAATATCGAACAAATGGAAGTATTTCAAAGAGACTTAGCTCCTATAAATATAACAAAAGCTGCTTTGCGTGAAAAGTTTCAAGAACTTAGTATTGAAGCAGAGAGATTAGGAATGTCTAAAGATGAATTGCGTGATTTAATTTCTTCATAACTAAATTGATAAAATAAATGAGTTTAGCAATATTAGAGATTGGCTATAAACAGGTAAAAAAACTGTTAAAAGAATCTAATCTACTACTTGAAGAAAATTATTCTAAGGATTTAAATTTTAGCTCTTCTAAGTTTTCTAGTGATTTCTTTGAAGTATGTCAAGGTAATAACTACAGAAAGATTCATGAAATAGCTCTAATTAACAAAGACTATGATTTTTTACTCAAGGACTATTCATTTTTACAGTTTTCTGGTGACTTCAATTCGAGTGAAGATGTATATAGGTATGCTTATTATGAAGTTCCTACTATTTTCCCATCTTACGAAGAATACCTAGCAAGTAATGATCTTTCATATGATGAATGTGGAGATTTATTTCGCCAAGATTATGAGCAAGTGGCTGACGAAGGAAAACTAAATAATGCTGTAATGCCTATAAGATATGATTATGATAGTAAATATTATAATCCGCCTAATCATTCGATTTCACATTTTCATTTTGGTTTTAGAAATCAAATTAGATTGCCAGTCAATAAGTTAGTTACCCCACATGCTTTCGTTTCTTTTGTCATTAGACATATATATTGGGAAAAGTGGAAAAACCTAATAAAAGATCCTAATTTCCATCCTACTTATTATGTAAAAAGTACATGCCGCAATTTAGACTCTACAAAATTTTCTAGTGAGGAAGAAAAAGATTTTTATCTTACTTAAATATTTTATCTTTAGCAAATTTAAGCTTAGCTCGAACAATTAACTTTTCTTCTGCATTATGAGACAGTGGATGTATGCTGTTCTACTTCTCATAATCGCCACCTGAACCGTAGTGCCATGCGTCAATCTGGCGTTGCCATTGATATTTTTGCTCAGGTAAGAGATTAGCGATCGCGGGTTCCACTCTCTGACCAATTTGATTCAGAAAGCTATATGCACCTAAACCCAGATAATGCTTTAACCAATCTAGTAAAGTCGGGATTCCAACCTGTTGCATAATCTTCAGGACTAAGACAGGATCAGCAATAGACATTGCTAGCATCGTCCTTGCTAGAGGGGTAAACTGCACCACATCTTGCAAGAATGGATAAAGAACCCGATCGCCTAATTTCTCCATTGAGTTAAAAGTTACACCTAGCAGATAATTAATGCGATCGCTTTCGATTTGCTGATTGACAGAGACACTCATCGATTTTTGAAATAGCCATGTTACCGAGAGATTTGGTTGATAGGGCTGTAGCGATCGCAGATTTTCTTTGGCTAATAGGTCATTTTGCAAAGCCGTATCAATTCCATCGGTCAAACGGGGTAAATGTCTCACCATTGCGCCAAATCCACCAAAGCTAAGCGGCGATTGCATTCCTGAGCTATCTCCAACCTGCAAAATCCGATCCCAAGGCGTTTGCAAAGGATTTTGCTTGTAAGAAGGGAAAAAGCCAAAGAGAACTCGTTGAAATTCTAGTTGAGCCAGTTCTATCTCTTGATATTTGGGCAGCCAAAACAAATAATCTTCCATTAGTTCTGCAAAGCTGGGACGCTGCGGATCGGCATCTACATATGTAAACATATAGGTAGTTCTGCCATCTTTAGCTGGAAAGGCTTCCCAAAAATATTGGCATTGTTTTTGGATAGGCGTAAAACTATAAATCAAGTCGCCATAGGATTTTTCAGGCATTCCCTTCGCACAACTTCCCACCACCATACAAACCCCATCGGGTTTGATATTTCCCTGAACTTGCGATCGCGCTTGCTTTGCGATTGGCGAGAAATGTCCCATCACATCTAGTAGCAATCGTCCCGTAATCCTCTTATTCCCCTCTCCTACGGGAGAGGGGCTAGGGGTGAGGGCAACTTCCACAGCAACCCCATCAGCATAGGCGATCGCCTGTTTAAATGCAGTTTTCTCTAATAATATTCCCCCAGCATCTAAAAACTTCTGTTTCAGAACTTCTAATAAATAAACAGGATCAACACCAATATTGAGAATGTCACGCACCCATAAATCTTTACCACCCTGAAAGCCAACTCTAGCAGGATTGTATATAGTTGCGATCGCAGTTTCTAGTTCTGCTTCTGTTAATAAATCTAATTCTAAAAATGCATTTAACTCCTTACGAGAAATATTCCATTCCTGCGCTCTACCACGCAATATACCCTGTTCAATAATCGCCACGCGCCAGCCTCGACGCTGCAACGCACAGGCGATAAATATGCCTAATGTACCACCGCAAATGATCGCATCAAAATCTTTGCCACCTAACTTCTCTGAAGTTGTCTGAACGACCTTTGCAATTTCCTGATTGCTTTGACGATAGCTTGTCCAGAAAGCATCCATGCGTTCTAATTGCGATGGAATTTCCGCAGGCATTTGCGATCGCACAGATTCAAATAAAGACATAATTTCCTACTATCCTATCGCTGATAACGAGGATCGCAATAATCTCGCAACCACCTATTTGTCGCATCCGCGATCGCTGCATCACTTGCATCGACAGGCGGTGCTTGACCAATCCGCATAAATGCCATCGACAGCCGCCAACCATTTGAGGTGGGAATCACAAATAACCAGTAAGCCCGTTGCGATGTCTCGATTTTACCAGTTTGCCGCTCTAATATTGATAAGAATACTTGCTGTGGGAGGCGATCGCGAGCTTGATCGGGAGCTAGAGGCAAAGGCTCCAGTTCTGGCTGACTAATTGTCATCACCTCGCGCTTAATCCGCAGGCGGCTATAGACACGGTTGAGATAGTCTGGCAAGTCTTTAGCCAATGCTGCACTTAAGCTGGGAAAGTCCGTAGGGCAAGTGCGTTTATTAATATAGGTTTCGGCTTTTACAGAATTAGGTATATCAATACAAGTAGTTAGGGCGATCGCTGCCACAAGCTTGGACAATGCTCCGATGCAATGCATTGATGGGTTAGGCGATCGGTAATTTGTCATAAATTTATGATAAACATTAACAAATACAGTGAATTAAGCTAGATTAAGAGATTTTCGATTACATTTTATATTGTACTCAATCAATTCATTCAGGAAATAAAACAACTGTCTGACAAAGTAATGAGATGAGTCAGATTTTTGCTCAATTGATTTCTAGATGCCGAAATCGATTTTAAAACTACATAAAAATAGTCAGTTAGCCCTAATTAAAATAATTGACTGCACACTTTGCCGTTTTACTAGTTTTTCAAGAGAAATAATAATGATAAATAAAACTTCTCTCCTTAAACTGTAACCCCGCAATTATTTGGGCGAACTTTCGACTAATTCATACAGCGCTTTGCGTTCAAATTAGAACAAATAAATTTTTGAAATTTATTATGGTTCGTTTATTCAGGAATTGCTGTAAGTGGTGATCTTGGACATTGAGTTGATCAAAACAGAATCTAGTTAAAACCGTGTAGGAACTCTAATATGAAAACGGATTACTTGATTGTTGGTAGTGGTTTGTCAGCCTTGACCTTTGGAGCTCTGATGACCCATTCAGGCAAGACAGTCCAAATCCTCGAAGCTCACGAGCATCCTGGTGGCTTTGGGCATACGTTTACAATGGCAAAAAAGTATAAGTTTAACGCTCAATTTCACTATGTATGGGACTGTGGCGAAGGTCAAACTGTGAATCGAGTGCTAAAAAAACTGGGACTAGATCAGGAAGTCACCTTTGAACGTTACGATCCCAAAGGCTTTGACCATATGAGAATGCCAAACTATGCTGTTGATATTCCCTCAGATTCTGAGGAACTAATTCAGCGATTGTCTGCGCTCTTCCCAGCAGCTAGCGATCGCCTTCGCCAATTCGTAGATGCCGTGGAAACTACTGGCAAGGGGCTAAAGAAATTGTCTCCGCCTATTAATCCGCTTGAATTATTAAAACATCCAATTGAAGTGATCTCTACAGTTCAATATCTCAATAGTACGCTTCAGGATGTATTTGACAAATTTCAACTGCCCCAAGCTGCCCAAACTCTACTAGCACTGCAATGGCCAGATTTTTTATTGCCGCCCAATCAACTCTCATTCTATGCGTGGGTAGTGCTATTCCGAGGTTATCAAGCAGGAGCCTATTACCCAACTCAGCATTTTGAGCATGTGATTAACTCCTTAGTTAAGGTGATTGAATCTAACGGGGGAAAAGTGTTGCTCAATTATGAAGTTACCAGTTTTAAAGTTGTCAATAGAACGGTTATGGGAGTTCAAGCAATGAATCTTATTAGCCATGAAACCGATGAGTTTACAGGCGACACAGTGATTTGCAATATTGACCCCAAAAAAGCCGCGAAGATGATCGGAGAGTCGCAATTTTCTAAAACAGTACGCCAAAAGCTCGACTATGAGTATTCGGTATCTAACTACATGGCTTACTGCGTCGTTAAAGATCTCGACCTTCGAGACTATGGCTTTGGTAAATGGAATCTCTTTCATACTGGTCATCAAAATCTGAATGAAGCCTTTGCGCAGATGTACGATCGCAATGACTACTCTAATCCAAGTTTTGCGATCACCACGCCGACATTGCTGACAGAAGCAAGTCAAGATAGCCCAGAGGACTGCCAAATTGTGGAATTTCTCACCGTGGCAAATTATGACTACTTTAATCAGTTAGAAAAGAGCGATCGCAAGACTTATAACCATCGAAAACAGGAGATTCTTAATTCGATTCTCGATGTTGTGGAAGCTAAGTATGTGCCAAATTTTAGGAAATATATGGTTTTCCATATTACGGGCAGCCCCACGACTAATGAGCGTTTTTGCTGGTGTCCCAATGGGAATTCCTATGGCTCCAGCTTAACACCGCGCAATATGGGGCTAGGAAGGTTGAATCACGAAACTTCTCTCAATCATTTCTATTTTTGTAACGCCTCTTCTGGCTATCCAGGCTTTGCGCCCACCATTTGGACAGGTGCATTGCTATATCAAAGATTATCAGGTGATGTAATTTTAGGTGGAGGTCAATCATGAGAATTGCAATTATTGGCGGTGGCGCTAGTGGCATGGTCACAGCATACCTACTCGATAAGCAGGGGCATCAGGTCACTGTGTTTGAGCGGCAACCTACTTTAGGTGGACATATTCGGACATTAAACAAAAATGTGCAGCCGAACCAATCCGATTGCCAAGAGATTCTTGAATGTGGAGTGATTGAATTTCCGACAGTTTTCCACAGCTTCATCACACTTATGCAAGAACTAGGAGTAGAACTAGAACCCGTCAGTGTCGGTTCCGCAATGTATTTCAACAATGGCAGCCACTATCTATCGGGAGTCACAATTCAGAAAAACTTTAAAGGTATCCGTCGTCTCATCGAATATTTACGTCTTGATACGCTTTATGCTCGCTCCGCAGGACTATGGCTGAGAATGAAATTTGCGGATATGAAAGATTTCTATAATCATCCTCTTTCCTATTATTTGAAACGTCCTTGCACACGCAATACTTGGTTAAAGTTATTAGTCATGTATAGCTACTCCATGCCCTTGGAAGCAATTGATGATTTCCCAGCAGAGTTAGCGATGCCTGTTTTACGAGACGATGTTGCGGTCAAATGGGTCAGAGTTAAAGGTGGCGTGTATTCCTATATTGAAAAAATCTTGGCAAAATTCATGGGAGAGATTTTACTAAATGTGGAGATAGACCATATTTATAGAAGTGAGAATGCTGTCAAAATTGTGCGATCGACAGGCAAAGTTCAGGAGTTTGATAAGGTCGTGTTTGCTACGCCGCCAGATCAAGTGATGGCGCTGTTAGCTGACCCAACAGAACAGGAAACCAAACGATTTTCCCATTGGCAAGCTAATCATATAGATAGTATTGTTCATAGGGATAGTTCCATGTACGATCGCTATGGGATTAAATACGCATCAGAATTTGATTTTTTTCAAACTGATAGTCGTTGGGGCTATAACAGTTGCCTAAATCAGCTTTGTGATATCTCGTCGCCAGAGCGTTACTTCCTGTCGTATCAATTGGAAGAGTTGATTGCTCGCGATCGCTACATTCATATCCAAAAGCATCACACGCCGTTATATACCACGGAGTCTTTTCGATACCGTGATGAAGTGGTAGCAACTAATGGTGAAAATCATACTTACTATGCAGGAGCCTATCTTGGTGATGGATTGCATGAAGGTGCGATCACCTCAGCTTTTCGGGTTGCTCAACTGTTAAAAGCAGAAGGAGTTCTTGCGATCGCAAGAGTTAGCACTTAACAAGCAATCCTTAGTACAGGACAAAAAGTTGCAAAAGTAGAGAGTAAGGGGTTTTATAAAAGATAACTACATCACTCGTAAAACCCCTATGGAAGAGATTAACCTATTCCGAGAAATGTTGCAGCAACATCTGCAATGGAATGCAGCAAAACTCGCATTTGTATCCACAATTCTATAGCTGTCGCCATTCTTGTTAGGACATAAAACCCAAATAGTGAGAGGCGGAGCAAAGCTCCGCCTCTCACTATTTGGGTTTTGATTTGTCTTGATAAAAGTGGCTAAGGCTATAATTGCGCTAATGCGAGTAAAGACAGTAAACCTAGCCAAAATCGCGACAAGATTTAGTGGAGAAGCGAAAGTAGCATCACAGCGCCACTATTCCTCTGATTCCTTCGATTACATCACAAGCCAAAAAAGCACTTGACAAAGAAAAAAAAAGACAATGATAAAAATCAAGGTGTACATTATTGTCTGGCTTCAGTGTCAGGTTTTCTCGGTGAATCTAAAATTTCGTCGAACTAAACAAAGTTCTCAGTTACTTTTGATTAGTTCATTGTTTGCTTCTTCAGCTTTGATTAGTAATGTTGCTCATGCAGAAACACAGTCTGTCAACCAAAATCCTAAGAGTGATTCCAGCCTAATTCAGGCGATCGGCAATGATCCGATGATTGTGGCTCCATCTCAAAAGGTGCAGCAACTCAAGACAGGCGAATCGGCGATTATTAATCAAATTAACCAAGAGTTAATTTCCCATCCTACTAAGAAGACTGCTGAAGGTGTTAGCTCCGTTTCCCAACTTAGTGATGTACGTCCCACTGACTGAGCTTTTACAGCCTACTACATCCCAGATTCTTAAAACCGCTAGTGAGCCTGTCACTCTCGATACAGCATTTTCTTCTAATCCCAATGCCGTTTTTGTATCTTCTTTAAGCCCTAGGGTGTCCCCATATTTAAATAATAATTAAGCCGTCGTTACTTAATTCCATCGCCCAAATTAAAAAAGCCAGACCACGCGATCGCTTGCTCTGGCTTTTTTGTGGAACAGAAGATCCCTAGTTTAGTTTTTTTTATATAGCTGCTTGGGTTGTACTCATCAACAATAATGTACTCCTCAAGCTTTGAAATTTGCCATTCAATAGCCTTGATACAGCGATCGCTTTCAATTTTGTCGGAGATGAGGCTTTGTTCACTTAAATTTCTTTAATAGCTTCATATGATAAACCAGTCGATTCCGCAATAATTTCTATAGCTATATTTTGTTCTTTCAATGCTTTGGCAACTTTTTCAATACCCTTTTCAATACCCTTTTCAATACCAACCCTTTCACCCTCTTGAAAGGCTGTATCAAATACATTTTTTACTTCTAGATACTGGACTAAACTCTTTTTATATTGTTCATACTGTTCCACATTTAAGTGGGATATTTCTGCGATTTCAAAACCTTTCTGAAAGATTGGTTCATTCAATATTGCGGGTATGTGATCAAAATTTTCTAAGTTTTTTAAAAAGTAGAGCCATTTATCAAAATGCGTTACTAATTCATTTTCTTGTTTATTGAATAACGGCATTTGTAAAAATTTAAAGTTTAATTTATCAAAGAAAATATCCCCATCTTGGTCTTTCAAACAGACATCGCGTCTAAATTTAGATGTTGTATGTTCATCGTACTCGAAATCTAATATGGCAATAAAATAGATCGGTAGTAAATGAAAATTCCAATCGCCTTTTTCAGATTGTTCTCTAATCGGAAATGTGGAATAGAACAAGGCTCGATCTTTGAAATATTTAATTTTTGCTTTTTGCATTTCCACAATAAATTTATCGCCAGTTTTGCTTTCGCAGTAAATATCAAAAATGGCTTTACGCTCTGATATGGTATCAGCAAGATTTTCAGGATTTTTAAAGGCTAATTGTTGAATTTGATGATGTATCGGTAGCAGTTGATTAAGAAAATCGATGAGTAAATCTTTACTGCCTTCTTCACCAAACAGTTTTTTAAACCCAAAATCGGTATAAGGATTAAAGTATTTGGCAACCATAATTATTTTTTTAATATTATTTAAATTAAATACTCACTAAGTAGACAATGCATTTAGATTTAAGATTTTCACAAAATTAAATATTCGACTTTAGTATAACTCAGCTTTTTTAATCTGCTCTTGCTCGTAGCCGTATTCACCCCGATCGCTATATTTACCAAATCTTTGCCTGAAATTTTTGATCATTGACAATCTCTACTGTCTCACCCGAAGGACGAATCACAAATAAACCCTTTTGATAAGCATAGCGATCTATACCTTGATTAATCTCAATTCCCGCAACAGCACCATAGGCTTGATAGTTCTTATAGGCTGGGAAAGCAATCTTAAATTTCTGAAGTTTCCCAATAAATTCATCCACATCATCTTTAGAGAGTTTGGATTTACATTCCACTAACACTACATCTGTAGTATCTACTGCTAAGATATCGATCTCCATGGCAATATCTTGTCGAGTAACACTGACTCTAGGGTGCTTTTCCTTTACATCTATTCCCCGTTCCTGAAAAAGTCTGACTACAGCAGGTTCTACTAATTCCTCAACAAATCTACCCCAGCGAGTAGTTAGCGCGTTAACTGCACGAGTTGCCTCAGCTACTGATCGCTTTAATTGTTCAAGACTGCGATCGCTCTGGGCTTTAGATTCTGCAAAACGGCGATCTGCTTCAGCAGCACGATGATCTGCATCAGCGCTACGGCGATCATACTCCTCGCGCGATATGCGAAGCTCTTCTTGAAACCCTTCTTGTGATACACGAAAAAGAGCATAAATGTCTTCTATTGTGATGGGTTGTTGGCTCATGGCTGTTTGACTACACAATCAGACTTATTTTAGCTTTAAAATGAAGGTATTGCGCCTTACTTTGATAAATACCTATGGCTGTTCGTCATCTCAAATTACCGTTACTAATTGGTCTGAGTTTACTGTCGGCGATCGCAGCCATAATCTTTGGTGTATCCCGTGCCGATGCATTGCAAGCAATGCTCAGATCTAATACTCCAAAACTTGGTGATACCGTATCAGTCTGGATCGCGACTGATAAATCCTCGGCAGCACCACCAACTGTATCGATGAATAATAAGCAGTTTCCTGCGTTCGCGATGTCCCTAAATCGTTGGCGAGCATTTATTCCCACGACTCCGCTCGATAAGGCTGGACTAAGACAAGTAGTGGTGACGGCTGATGGTTTACAGCAAACTTTGCCGATGCAATTAGGCGATCGCAAATTTCCGACTCAAAGTATTTGGATTAATGATTCGGGCGGTGGATCGGAACCAACGGATTATGAATGGGACAAAGTTTCGGCTTTTAAAAAATTAGTGACACCTCAGAAATTCTGGAATGGGGCATTCCTCAGACCTAATGAAGGTGAAATCACGACAGGCTTTGGGATTCAGCGTTATTACAACGGCGTATTCGCTGACGACTATTACCATCGTGGTGTGGACTATGCAGGAGGCACAGGCTCACCTGTAATTGCCCCAGCCTCTGGATATATCCGCTTAGTAGGGACTGTATCTCAGGGTTTTCTGTTGCATGGCAATACCATCGGCTTGGATCACGGACAGGGCGTGGCAAGTATCTTTTTGCATCTCAGCGAAATCTATGTAAAAGAAGGAGATTTTGTGAAGGCGGGGCAAGTAATTGGCGCAATTGGCGCGACGGGAGCAGTCACTGGGCCACACTTGCATTGGGGGCTGTATGTGAATGGTGAAGCAATCGATCCTGTCGCATGGCGATATGAAGGTGTCGAATAGCTGTCCTGCTAAGCTTATAAAAGAAAGTGCTTAGCGCTTTCTTTTATAAGCTAGCGATCGCCATGACAATTAACCCCGAACAATTATTAGAACATGCACTCAAATCTGGAACTGAAGCCGCTGAAGTGTATGCATCAAGCTCAGTTTCACGTCCAGTATTTTTTGAAGCAAATCGTCTGAAGCAGCTAGAGAGTATTGACTCAGAGGGTGTGGGTTTACGGATTTGGAAAGATGGCAGGGTGGGCTTAGCGATCGCCTATGGTTCGGTAGAGCTAGAAGACTTGGTGCAGCAAGCGATCGCCTTGAGTGCCTTGAATGAACCTGAAGAGATTTTATTGAGAGCGTCAACTGTGGCTGACTATCCAAAACTTTATGGACAGGAAGTTAGTGTTGAGCAGATGATTGATTGTGGTAAACAGGCGATCTCACAGGTTCTTGATCATTATCCTGAGGCAGTATGTGGTGCAGATTGGGATTGTGGGCAAGAAACGTTACGAATTCTCAATAGCAAAGGTTTGGACTGTGGCTATACAGATATTACGGTGGATGCTTCTCTAAGTGCAGAGTTAACGCGGGGAGACGACTTTCTCAATGTTTGGTATGGTCTATCGGATCGCGGTAATTTGCCACCTGAAGAGATCGCTAAAAAGGTATTGCAATATCTTGATTGGGCAAAGAAAAATGCACCTGCACCATCGGGGAAATCACCTGTAATATTTACGGGCAAGGCAGCAGATTTGTTATGGGGTGTAGTTGCGATCGCCATGAGCGGGAGACAGGTTCAGCAAAAAACGACACCTTGGCTAGATAAAGTTGGACAACCAGTAATCTCTGATATTTTTACCGTTACCCAACATCCAGACTTTGGGGTTTACAGTTCACCTTTTGATGATGAAGGTACACCCACGCAGGAAACTACTTGGATTGATCATGGAGTTTTGCAGGGGTTTTACGGCGATATGCGTACTTGTAAGGAATTGGGAATTGCTGCCACAGGTAACGGCTTTCGCGGAGATTTGGGCAACTATCCTAGTCCTGGGCTATTTAATTTAGCGATCGCTGCTAGTCAAACCATCCAAGGCGATATTTTGGAACTGGCGGCAACTTTAAAAAATGGCTTAATTGTCGATCAAGTCCTAGGTGATGACATAGATGTATCAGGAGATTTTTCGATTAATGTTGATCTTGGATATCGTGTTAAAAACGGCAAAATTATCGGACGGGTCAAGGACACGATGCTATCTGGGAATGTCTATAATGCGCTCAATCATGTTGTTGCGGTAGGTAGCGATCGGCAGTGGCATGGTTCGCTATTTGGCTCAGCGATGATCGTTGAAGGGCTATCGATTACTAGCCGAGAATAATTTCTAGAAGCCTGTCGGGGAAACCCCAAATTGCGCTCGTAGGGTGTGTTAGCGATAGCGTAACGCCCCTACGAGCGCAGTTAGTGCATTCTAACACACCCTACAGCAAATCTGTTTAGCAAGAAATGATGTTTCTCCGTCAGGCTTCTAGGGTTTTTGTTATTTTTTTGAATGGCAATTGCTATAATGTCTAGACTAGCAGTGTAATACCTAGTTAAAACTACTAGTTAAAATTGCATTTTCTCTTGGGGTTGTAGCTCAGTTGGATAGAGCGATCGCCTCCTAAGCGATAGGTCATGAGTTCGATCCTCGTCAACCCTGTTCCTCAAACCATATACCTTGTAAGCAAAGACCTCAGTCTATTGAGGTCTTTTTTATTGTGCGTGGAATAGCCCAAAATGGTCACAGTCGGTCATTATTTTTGGATAACGTGGTCACTGTTTTGGTCACGGTCTGCGGTCGTGATATATAGCAACGCAAGAGATAGATAGGACATAAAACCTAAAAGATGAGTGGCAGAGCTTCACTCTGCCACTCATCTTTTAGGTTTTATGTCCTACTCCCTTCCCAGTGAAAAATTAGACATTGCGGCGCTTCGCGCCGCAACGCTAATTCTTGGTTTTATATGGCTATTTCTTTGGTGGGAAAGGAGTAAGCAAAGATTACATTGCTATAAAATGCAAAAAGCCTACCTGTAGCGAGGAGGTGAGCTGAAAAACTTATTGATACCAAAGCACAAAGTAGAGACTACAGATGGTTAGAACTTACGCAAAAATGCCCTGAAAGCCTCACTTTGCCGTAGGGGCAATTCATGAATTGCCCCTACGGCTCGTTCTTTTGCGTAAGTCCTAATGGTATAAAATGCTGTGGAAAAATAAAGCCCAAAAAATGAGTAGAGGAGCAAAGCACCTCTACTCATTTTCTGGGCTTACACCAATTTAGTCTTCTAAACGCCAACTGCCACAGGGCTATCCATCTTCTTCAATTGCTGAACCAGCAAGCTGAGAAATAGACCAACATCGGTCACCACACCAACAGACTCCACCGAACCGCGATCGGAGAGTTTGGTCACAACCGCAGGATTGATATCCACACAAACCATCTTCACGCCAGCAGGAGTCATATTGCCCACACCGATGGAATGCAGCATTGATGACAGCATCAAAATCATATCTGCACCACGAATCTGCTCACTATACAAACGTTGTGCTTCGAGCAAATCCATCACGGTATCAGGCAAAGGCCCGTCATCACGAATGGAACCAGCAAGGACAAAAGGAATATTATTAGTAACGCATTCGTACATCACGCCAGTTTTCACAAAACCAGCTTCTACAGCCTTATGGATGCTGCCATAGCGGCGGACTGAGTTAATCACTTTCAGGTGATGGCGATGTCCTCCTTTGACGCTGATACCACGCTTGAGATCAACGCCGAGGGAAGTACCCATAGACGATTGCTCCATGTCATGAACCGCGATCGCATTACCGCCAAGCATTGATTGTACATAGCCTTCACGGATTAAGTAAGCAAGGTGAGGAGCGCCGCCAGTATGTACCACTACGGGACCACAGGAGACCACCAACTTACCACCGCGATCGCGAATTTGGCGAAGTTCCCATGCGATCTGTTCGACAATAAGTTCGACGCGACGTTCGCTGGACACACCCGCACCCATGAAGGAAAACTCTTCCTTCTTAGCAGTATCTCTAGCTTCAGGTTTACGGATTGTTCGCACGCCATCATAACCAACGACCACGCGATCGCCGACCACGAGATCACGCAAAAGCTTACAGTTTGCAGAGCCATCGGCACTAATTGCGATCGCTGCATCCATCCGCTGATTATTACAACGAACCCATACGCCATCTACACAGGCTTCTGTTGGATAAATTGTGCTGACATAGAAGTCATCAGGAGCAACTCCATCTTGTAAAACAGGCTCAAGATTTGCAGCGCATGTATCGCGATCTTGCAATACTGCACCGATTTCAATCAGTTCACCCATGATCGTTTCCATAAGATCATGAGATGGGGCGGAGATACGAATCCGTGCTAGAGACGTACTTTGTCTCTGTTCACCAAGATTGAACTCTAATACTTGGAAACTGCCACCATTATCGGTTACTAAATCAAGAGCACGATTAATAATGCCTGAGTCGAGTAAATGTCCTGTTAACTCGACAATACGAGCTTCTACACCACTTGGCTCAGATGCCTCCAATTCGCTACTGATCGGAACTTCAATGGTTCGTAAAGTTAAGCATTTAGCGGCTCCACCTGCTTTTAGAAACTCGGTAAGAGGCGTTTCGATCACTGTAAACCCAGCATTGGTAATGCGTTGTTTTAAGCCATCGCTGATTTTGTTCATCACCACATTGCGATCAACATTAACCGCATTGCAAGCAAAGTTAACAGCATCAGCTTCTTCGATTACAATCCGCTTATCAGCAGGAACCCGCATTTCAATTAAACGATTGGAATAGGAATCAAAGGCGGGTGGGTAATACAGCAAATATCCACCCGTTAATGGACAAAAGCAGGTATCGAGGTGATAAAAGCGATTGTCAATTAAACGTAGTGAAAGAACTTCGACATCTAGCCATTTTGCCAAATAGGGATGTGCATCTAGTTCTGAGCGGAAGCCGTAGCCAGCCCAGAGCCAACCACCCTTGCGATCAAACAAGGCATCACCTGCACCTTCAAAAGGTAAATCCTTGGGTAGTTCAAACACTGTAAAGCCCTTAGACTCAAACCATGCTTTGAAATAAGGTTCTTCGCCTTGACGCTCTTTGTGTAAAAAACGACTCAATACCGCCTTGTCACCTAATACCAATCCAGCATTGGCGGTGAATACCATATCTGGCCAGCCTTTTTCGGGTGTCACTAGTTCAACATTGACTAAACCCTTAAGGACTCCATAAAGTTTTTGCCATTGCACTACAGCGCGATCGCGGCTAGATTTGTGAACATTGCCCTCCATCCAAGGATTGATCACATAGTCTACGTCGTAGTGATCGGGGGCACACATCAGATAATTCAGTTGGGCAGTCATAAATAAAGTAAATAATT
>Ga0315902_10003200_pt1 | contig 24737 bp, 26 predicted proteins | sample LakEriMetagenome_9_FD_203523 | JGI IMG/M metagenome (GOLD analysis project Ga0315902, IMG submission 203523) | Freshwater fungal communities from buoy surface, Lake Erie, Ohio, United States - Buoy 12 MA117 | ecosystem: Environmental > Aquatic > Freshwater > Lake > Lake biofilm | place: USA... | reverse complement strand
CGACGCACTTGCGCATCATCGGGCGCTTCGACTCCCACGGCGGCCAGCAAGACGCGCCCCAGCCGGTACAGTGCCGGTTCGCTCACGCCACGACGATTCATGGCCTCGCCGTAGGCACGCCAGCGGGTTCCCCATGCGGCCGCGCGCTCCGGCATTTCCGCGACTTCACGCGCGAGTACCGGCGCCATCGCCCGCGCGACCTCCGACACGGTGCGGTCGTCCAAGGCATCGCGCTCTGCGACGATCAGGCCGATGGCCCGCATGGCCAGCTCCAGCTCCTGACGCGCCCGGCCTGCGTCGCCACAGAGCTCCTCCAACCATGCCAGCCATTCAACGGGTGGGACGTCCGCGCAGCGCCCGGCGAAAAAGGTCGCACGTCGGCGCCGCTCCTGCGTGGCGCGCCAGTCGCTCCACCACCCCATGCGCTTGGTCAGAGCTGAAGAATCGGCAAGCTTCCCGGGCGCTCGGCCTGGCGCACCACGGCCTCCAAACCGACCCGATCGCGCACGACGGACTCGTCGGCCAGCAGATCGCTCAGTTTCACGCCTTCCAGCACCTCATCAATCCGCTGCTGCAACAGCATCCATACGGGACGGATACTGCAATTCTCCGCCTCAGCGCAGCGCCCGGCATCCACCGGGTGACTAATGCAGTGCAGATCGAAGGTCGTGAGCTCAGACGCCTGAATCACGTCCCGGACGGAAATCGCCTCGGCCGCTCGTGCCAACGAGTACCCGCCACGCGCCCCGCGGGTGCTGTTCACGATGCCCGCGCGCCGCATCCGAAGCAGAATCTGCTCCACATAATCGCCCGGCAGCTTCTCCCGGGCGGCAATGTCACGCCCCGTGACGGGACCCGCGCTACCGCGGCGAGCCAGATGGAGGGCGCAAATGAGGCCGTACTCAGCCCACGTGGTGATCCGCATATCTCGAGTTTACGGGGCGAGCCGCTCCGCGACAAGCGCGTCAGGTCACCGGCGGCGGGTCCCGTCGTCCACGTGATCCTCCTGCCCTGGCACGCCGATTTCCGTCAGGCGCCGCAGATCGAGCATGGCGTTTGCCTCCTCTGGCAGGAGCAGGGCGTCACGCGCCACCAGATCTCGAATGAGTACGCCCTCGCGTACCGACTGCTTGGCCACCTCGGCGGCCCGCGAAAATCCGAGCCGTGGCATCAACGCCGTCGCCAACGCGGCCGACCGTTCCACCCAATAGGCGCACATGGCCTCGTTGGCGACCAGTCCGGCCACGCACCGCTCCGTGAAGGTCCGGATGGCGTTAGTCATCAACCGCAGTCCCATCAGCACGTTGAAGGCCATGACGGGCATCATGACGTTGAGCTCCAGTTGACCATGCTCTGCGGCCAGTGCCACCGTGAGATCCAAGCCGATGACCTGCAGGCAGACCTGATTCACCATCTCCGGAATCGACGGATTGACCTTGCCAGGCATCATGCTGGAGCCTGGCTGCACGGCGGGTAGCCGCAGTTCGTCGAGGCCGGTCCGAGGACCGGACGCCATCAGCCGCAGGTCACTCGCGATTTTCGAGACTTCCACCGCCAGACCGCGCAGCGCGGCACTAAATGCCGCGACATCGCCGAGGCTCTGCATGAGTTGGACACGATCGGCGCCCTCGCGAAGCGCGCTGAAACCCGTGATCGCTCGCAGATGGGCGACCATGCGTGCCGGATATGTGGGCTCAACGGACACGCCGGTGCCTACCGCCGATCCCCCGATTCCGAGCTCCTCGAGATAGACGGCGGCTTCGTCAAGGCGTTGCCGTGCACGAGCTACGGAGCCGGCATAGGCCGCAAATTCCTGCCCGAGGCGGATCGGCATGGCATCCTGGAGATGCGTACGACCGGCCTTCACCACGTGATCCCATGTGGCCGCCTGTCTGTGCCAAGCGGCGATGTGGGCCTCAAGCACCGTGGAGAGTGCACGGCCATCCTGCAGGATGGCGAGCCGCATGGCGGTCGGGATCGTGTCGTTCGTGCTTTGTGCCAGATTCACATGATCATTCGGGTGGACCGGGGCATATGTCCCTCGCGCGCCACCCAACCGCTCATTCGCGCGGTTGGCGAGCACTTCATTGACGTTCATGTTGTGCGACGTGCCGGCGCCCGCCTGATAGGGATCCACCACAAAGTGCTCCCGATGTTCTCCGGCGAGCACTTCATCCGCCGCCGCCACGATGGCATCGGCGCGCCGCACATCGAGCCGACCGGTGTCGCGGTGCGACAGCGCCGCCGCCTTCTTGATCCACACCTGGGCGACGATCCACGACTCCGGAGGACGGAGTCCACTGATCGCGAAGTTATCGCGCGCGCGCGCCGTCTGAATGCCGTACAAGGCCGATGCCGGCACCTGATACGAACCCAGCGGATCCCATTCGGTCCGGAACTCGGGCATGGCCTCTCCTGTAGTCCGCATCACGGCGGCTCAGGAGGACCTGGAGCAGCAGCGCTAGCGGATGGCGACGGTGGTGTCGAAGGACGAGGCGAGATGCAGCAATGATCGTGCATCGGGGAGCGCTTCGCTCGTCCGCCAGCGGGTAATGGTGAGCGAGCGGAGCGCCGGCGGGCTGTTGTAGAAGTTGGTCAGCGCCACGGGCGTAAAGTCGTGCACGCCATCATCGCGGAGCGCGCAATAGACCTGTTCGTTGGCGTACGGGCTGGACACCGGATTCGCGTAGCGCAGCGACAGGATGATTGCGGCCGTGGGATCATTCGTGCCGTTCCACGTCACGTTCATCGACTGTCCGACGGTCGGCACGGTGATCTTCCCGGGGAGCACGGGCTCCGCCAGCTTGACGGAGAGCGAGCCCCCCGGGAAGGCGGCATCGGCGGGGATCGTGAACTGTGCCAAATCACCGGCGCGATAGCGCACGGTCGACGCGGTGGGTTCGTAGCGCGCCAGGGAATCACGATAGATCAACGTGGCCGGCACCCCACCAATCGCCAATGTCGGCGTCGTCAGCAGCTTCTTTTCGCCACGCGTCACGAGCGTCAGCGTGTCCACCGCCGCGAGGGTGCATTGATCGGACTGCTGCAGCGCACTGTTGGGGACAGAAAGCGTCAGCGCGTCAAAGAAGATTGCGGTGATCCGCGCCTGTCCCTCACCATTCCCCGCCGTCCGTCCGACCATGTTGAGCGCGGCATAGCGATTGACGGTCGGCGTGTATCCGGTGGCATCCTGGCAAGCCGCCAAAACCGCCGTCGCGATCCATAGCGCCCCGGCTCCGATCCGGCGCCGAACGGCACCCGCGCGTAATCCTTGCATCGTCCGTCGATCCTGTAGTGACGCGTGAGGCTTCAGGCGCCGAGCGGCCGCGCGGCGCCGGACAGGAAGGGATTGGTTTCCCGTTCGTGTCCTATCGTTGTAGGAACACCGTGCCCCGGCAACACCCGAGTCTCCGGCGGCAATGTTGCCATCCGCTGCAGCGACGCATGCATGGCGGATGGGTCGCACAGCGGGAAGTCGGTACGGCCGATGGAGCCGGCGAACAGGAGATCGCCGGAGATGCACTCACCATGGCCAATGAACGCGACGTGCCCCGGCGCGTGCCCTGGCAGATGCCAGACGTCGAAGGTGAATCGACCCACGGTGACAGTGTCCCCCTCAGCGAGGGGGGTGGGATCCACGTTCGGCGATTCGATCGACAGGTTCCATGCGGCCGCGCTGGTGGCCGCACGATCAAGCAGGACGCGATCCGCGGGATGCATGAGCACGGGGACCGGTGCGGCCCGTCGAACGCCGGCGATGCCCCCGACGTGATCGAAGTGCGCGTGGGTCAGCCATATCGCCTGCAGCGTGGCGCCCGCGGCGGCGACCGCTGCCATCAGGCGCTCCGGCTCATCCCCAGGGTCAACGAGCACCGCGGCCGATGACTCCGGATCCACGAGCAGCCAGCAATTCTCCTGCAGCGGTCCGACCGTGAGCTGCTGAACGTGCAGCGGCGACGAGCTCATCCCTGATGCCCGTTGGGAGACGCCGCCGTCTCCGGCATCGAGGATTCACCGAGGCCATGATGCGCAAGCCACCGTTCTGCCTCGAGCGCCGCCATGCAGCCAGTGCCCGCCGATGTGATCGCCTGTCGGTAGTAGTCATCGATCACGTCACCGGCGGCGAACACGCCGTCCACCGTTGTGGCGGTCCGCCACGACGCCACCTTGATATAGCCATGCTCCGAGGTCGCGAGTTGCCCCTCGAGGAAGCGGGTATTCGGCGTATGACCGATCGCCACGAACAGCCCACCGACCTCGAGTTCGCTCGACGCGCCCGTTACGGTATCCTCAAGGCGAAGTCCCGTGATCGCGTCGCTCCCGAGCACGTCGGTCACCTGGGTGTTCCACAGCACGCGGACCTTGGGATGATTGAGGACGCGGTTGGCCATGACCTTGGATGCGCGGAACGCATCACGCCGGTGGATGACGACCACCTCGCTCGCGAACTTGGTGAGATACATCGCCTCCTCCATCGCCGTATCACCGCCACCAACGACGGCCAATCGCTTGTTGCGATAGAACGGCATCGCGCCATCGCACACGGCGCAGGCCGAAACGCCACCGCCCTGCTGGGCCAAGCGCATCTCGTTGTCGAGTCCGATCCACTTGGCGGCCGCCCCGGTGGCGACAATCACCGTGTGCGCCGTGATGGGCTCCGAATAGTTCGGCGTGATCAGAAACGGGCGTTGCGCCAGATCGACACGCTTCACGAGCTCGGAGACAACGCGCGTCCCATGATGGACCGCCTGCGCCTTGATGCGGTCCATCAATTCGGGACCGCTCAACGCTTCGGGAAATCCCGGGAAGTTTTCGACGTCGGTCGTCAGCATGAGCTGTCCCCCCGGCAATTCCGTGCCCACCGGCTCCCCTTCGAAAACCAGTGGACGGAGGTTGGCGCGTGCTGCGTAGATGGCAGCAGTCCACGCGGCTGGACCAGAGCCGATGATGACGACGTTTTCAGTGCTCAAGGCAGTGCTCATGAGTGGATGGACAGAGGTCATACAACGGACAACAGCCCCAACGCGCCGTGGCAGTGCGAAACGGTGCCGACCAATACCTGAGCCGGCCCCTCGCGTCCCCATTGCGCGACGCGCCGATCGGCGTCCAGCAGTTCCGAGGCGTCGATCATGCCGACTCCGTATGTGCGGTGTCGGCAGTGAAAAGTAACGGCCCCGACGATTTGCGGATCGTCGGCCGCAACGCGGTCCACGACCTGTGGCATCGACCAGCTTCGCTCGCCGCGCGTCGCCGGGCACTTTGCCGGTTCGATGCAGTTCACCGGACAGGTCCAGGTGGCGAAGCTGACATAGTGCCGCCCGTCCGGAGCCGCGCGTTCCCATGGGGTGGGCGGTGCCTGCCGCAGTGGCTGGATGGTCAGGGTGCGATCCGGCCAGCGCGTCCTGGCCCGCTCGACGAGCCAGTCGAGAAGCAGATGCGGCATCAGCGGCGACGGGACCAGGGCGTCGACCGCAATCGTCGCGGGGTCGGCAGCCAGCCAGTGGCCGAGATAGGGCTGCCAGTCCTGGGTGACCAGCACCACGGGCGCGTCACGGTAAACGCCGTCCTCAAGCTGTCGTGCAACGCGGCATGACGGATCACGGTCGACGACCACAATCTCCGTGGCGGTCAGCGCACCGCGCTGAAGGGCGCGCTGCAATTGCCCCGTATACCAACTCCCGTAGCAGCCACCACCAATCACGACAATGCGACCGAACGCGAGCGGTACGCGCGAAGCGATCTGTACCATCTCGGTCATCGGCGCAGATGCCGCCCGCCGTCCACGGTGAGTACGGTCCCGGTGACGTAAGCCGCTCGAATGAGGTATCGCACGGCATCCACCACATCGTCGGGGGACCCGATGCGCCCCAGCGGCACATCGCGCAGGAATCGCTCGAGCGTGGCAGGCGACATATCGTCTGGAGGCAGCACCAGCCCGGGGGCCACGGCATTCATGCGACAGCGCGGTGCGAGCAGATCAGCACCCGCGCGGACCAGTTGTTCGAGACCCGCCTTGGTGACGGCGTGCGCCATCAACTGGGGGAAGGTGGTCTCATGCGCGAGGTGATCGGCAATCTGTATGAAGACGCCTCCCTCGGTCAGGACGCGCGCAGCCGCCTGCAGCAGGAAGAATGGCGCCCGCAGATTCACGTTGGCCGTCTCATCCCACGCCGCTACGGTGACCGCATCAAACGGCATTGCGCGCATCAGGCTGGCGGAACTGACCACGACGTCCACCCGACCAAAGTGCTGCATGGCATGGTCGATCACCTGCGCGGCGCCCTCGGGCTGCGCCAGATCGGCCTGCACGACGGTCACCCGCGCGCGGTACAGCTGTTGGATGCGCATGGCGACCTGCGCTGCCGCATCAGGCGAGTGGCCATGGTGCAACACCACCTGATATCCGTCGCGTGCGAGCCCCTCGACCAGGGCGGCACCGACTCGCCGCGCTCCTCCCGTTACGACGGCGACGTGGGCGCCTTCGTCAGGAGCGTTCGATGCGTCAGCGCCCGGCGCGCTTTGCGACATGGGCATCCTGCCAATCGAGCCACACCTTCGGCACGAGCTGCCCCCCAAGCCGGCGGTGACCGTCTTGGGTTCCGTGCCAGTCACTTCCACCGCTCGGCAGGATCTCCGCCTGCTCCACATACCCCATCAGACGCTGCACGAGGTACGGCGGATGGGACGGATGCAGGACCTCCACCGCGTCGAGGCCGGCGTCGACCAATCGTTGAATGCGCGACGGCGTCGCTTCCTCACCCGGATGCGCCCAGACGGCGAGCCCACCGGCCTCGTGCACGAGGGCAATCGCATCAGCGACCTCAAAGCGATCCTTGGCCATGTAGGCGGGTCGTCCGAAGCCGATCCACTTGTCAAACGCCTCGCGGAACTCGCGCACCCATCCGCCGGCAAGCAGTGCCCGGGCGATATGCGGCCGACCCACAGCGCCATCGCCGGCTTCGCCCATGACCGCGTCCATCGTGATGGGGATGCCGTGTGCATTGAGGATGGCGACGATCTTCTCGGCGCGATCGACTCGTTGCCGGCGCAGGTCCGCGAGCGCCGCTCGCATCGCCTCGGGAATCGAGAGATGCAATCCGAGGAGGTGCAGCTCATCGTCGTCGAAGTAGGTGCTGAGTTCGACGCCCGGCACCACGCGCACACCAAGTCTGGCCCCGGCCTCCTCCGCCTCGGCCAAACCATCCACGGTGTCGTGATCCGTTATGGCAATCGCGGAGAGATCAGCGGCGCGCGCCGCTTCCAGCACCCGGGTCGGCGAGAGGGCGCCGTCGGATGCGGTCGTATGGACCTGCAGATCCACGAACGCCGGCGTACCGGCTTCGCCTGTCACTTGTGGTAACCGGCTTCCGGCGACCGATCACCCGGCTGCGACGTCAGAAACAGCGTGCGGAGTTGCGCGTCGTCGAACTCCGCCAACGCCTGTTCACGAGACCGGACACCCATGGGCGAATAGCGGGTCACCCGTACCTCCCGCGACGCGCCGCTGCCCGTCACGAAGATGAGGCCGAACTCGTCGCCGACATACTGCGTGAGAAAGCCTGACGGATACACCTGCCACCCGCGTCCATCGATTGTCATGCGCCGTGTGGGCATGTCATCCCCCCTGAAATTCCGTCCAGCGATCGCTCGGCAGATCACCGAGCACGGCGTGCAGCGCCGCGTCGTCGGCCGCTTCAACAAACTCGACAAAGCGCCCGCGTTCGCTGATATGTTCGAAGACCCAGAAATGTGCCGATGCCGCTTTCGCCATGCGTTCCCACGCGCGCACCGACGCCTCGTACCCGGTCCGTTCCTGGTCGGGGACGACGCGTTCGCGAATGACGAGCCGGCGCGCCACCGACACCGCCCCGTCAGACCGACGGTTCGCTGATCGATTCGAGCGACTTCTTGAGGTCGCCCATGAAGCGATCCGCGTCGGCACCATCGACCACGCGATGATCGAACGAGAGCGCAAAGTACGCGCACGTCCGAATGGCGATGGTATCTTCACCGTCCGGTCCCGTCACCACCTTGGGGCGCTTCTCGATGGCCCCGAGGCAGAGGATAGCGGTCGTTCCCACGGGGATGATTGGCGTGCCGAACAGGCTACCAAAAGTGCCCGGATTGGTGATGGTGAACGTCGCATCCTGCACATCCGTGGGGCTCAACTTCTTGCTGCGAGCACGCGCCGCCAGATCGTTCGCCCCACGCACCAGGCCGGTCAGCGAGAGTTCGTCGGCATGCTTGAGCACCGGGACGATCAGACCGGTGGGCTCCAGTGCGACGGCAATGCCGAGGTTGATGGGGCGGCGATAGATGATATCGGACCCGGCGACTGCCGCATTGAGCACCGGATGCCGCTTCAGCTGCGCGCACACCGCCTGCAGAATGAACGGCATATAGGTGAGCTTCTGCCCCGTCTGCGCTTCGAAATCCTTGCGCATGGCCGCACGAATGCGCGCCACGCGGGTGAGATCGATCTCGAAGAACGTGGTGACGTGCGCAGCCACCCGCTTGGCCTGCACCATATGATCCGCGGTGATCCGACGGATCTTGGACATCGGCTCCACGGTGTCGCCGGCCCACGCCGTCGGCATCGGACCGTGCTGGTCCACGCCACCGGGCGCGTGCATCGAGGCGCCTCCGCGCGACGCCCCGGCCGGTCGAGCGGCGAGGAAGGCTTCCAGATCGCGCCGCGTTACGCGGCCCGCGATCCCCGACCCGGACAACGTCGAAAGTTCCACCCCCTGCTCTGCTGCCATCTTTCGAACGAGCGGCGATGACTTCGTCCGGAGGCGTTCCTCGACGGTCCCAGCGGGCGCAGCGACTGGTGCGGGGGCGGTTGCAGGTGCAGCGACTGATGCCGGCGCCGCTGCGGTCGTTGCGCCGGATGCTACCGGCGCAGCACTCGCGGCTACCGTCGTAGCGGCCGGAGGCCCAGCAGGCGTTTCCGTCGCAGACGCTGCAGCTGCTGCGTCCGTCTCGAGTCGCGCGACAATGGTCTGCACGGCCACCGTCGCACCTTCACCGACGAGAATCTCCACGAGTACGCCGGCAGACGGCGACGGGATCTCGGCATCCACCTTGTCGGTGGAAATTTCGAAGATCGGTTCGTCGCGCTTCACGCTGTCGCCGACCTTCTTCAGCCAGCGGGAAACGGTTCCTTCCGCGATGGATTCGCCCATCTGCGGCATGATCACATCGATGCGTGCCACTCGATCATCCTCGGTCAGTAGAAGCCGCGTCGGCCGCACGATCGGCCACGCGCAGTCGCCATAGCGCGAGCACCGGCAGGGTGATCGCGCCGACGACCGCACCGTACCCGGCAAACACCCACCATTCACAGGCGGGCAGTCCAGGCTCCGGCGTACAACGATTGAAAAAGCCGACCAGCTTGCCGATGCCGACCCCGGTCATCGCACCGCTCATGCCGCCGATGACCACGGTGAAACAGCCGACGCCGATGTTCCGACCGACGCGGTCTTCCGACATCAGTACCCCGCCTCGATCAGGTGCCGCGGGTCCGCGGTCCGATGCAGCAGGTTGAAATATTTCTTCACGTTCTTATCGAGTCGGCTCTCGCCAACTTGATCGGTGTGCACTTCCACGAGCGTGTAGTGCCCGCCTTCCATGCGGACGGCGAGGCGCATCGTGCCAAGTGCCCCGCTGAAGGCCCGTGTACGTGCATCGGCGCCCCCACGCACAAGGCCAAGGGCGCCGAAGAAACGATCGGCCGCCTCGAGCACCGTATCCGGGGTGAGCGAGGTCCGATGGAAAAGCCGCATATCAGGGAGTCTTGGTACGTGACGGGGTGGCGGGCGCAGCCGGCGGAGCGCCGTATTCCGGTGCCCGAGTGGACGGCGGCGGTGTAAAGTCGCCTGGCTCTTCCGCCGCCAGCACATCCTGCGTCCAGTCCTGCGTCTTTTGCAGCACCTGCGTGGAGTCGCGGCGGAATTGGATCGCCATGGCCCACATGCCGGCGGTAACGAACATGAGGTTGCTACGATACGTCCCGATTTCGCCCGTTTCCTCGAGACCATTCGAGACCGTTTTGCGATCCTGATTGGTCCCGAAGATCCGCCCCTGTCCGCCCTGAATGGGCGTTCCGGTTTCGCGATCGTGGATTACCACACGCCAATAGGTGGGTTCCCAGGCGCGCGTTGGTACGACTTCCGGAGCTACGCGGATGACGAACGAATCCGTCCGGAAGCGGAGCTCACGGATGGGCGGACGTCCCGCATCGCAGCCGGTGCTCATCGCACCGGCCACGACCATCGCCATGACTCCCACGATCCAACGCGCGCGCGTGCGCATTACTGGTAGTACTCGAGCCCGAGGTGCGTGATCTGCTCCTCACCCATGAGGTGACGGAGGGTGTTCTTCAGCTTGGTCTGCTGAATGAAGAGATCATGTTCCGGCTGCAAGCCCGGGGCCGTCATCGGCGCCTTGTAGTAGAAGCTCAGCCATTCCTGGATCCCCTTCATGCCGGCGCGCTGGGCAAAGTCGCTGAACAGCGCGAGATCGAGCACGAGCGGTGCGGCCAGAATGGAGTCGCGGCAGAGGAAGTTGACCTTGATCTGCATCGGGTAGCCAAGCCACCCCTTGATGTCGATGTTGTCCCAGCCTTCCTTGTTGTCGCCGCGCGGCGGGTAGTAGTTGATGCGCACGACGTGCGAGAAGTCCTTGTACAGCTCCGGATACGTCTCGGGCTGCAGGATCGTGTGCAACACGGAGAGCTTGGACTCTTCCTTCGTCTTGAAGGACGCCGGATCATCGAGCACTTCGCCGTCGCGGTTGCCGAGGATGTTGGTGGAGTACCACCCCTCGAGGCCGAGCATGCGTGCCTTCATGCCGGGCGCGATAACGGTCTTCATCCACGTCTGGCCGGTCTTGAAGTCCTTACCCGAGATGGCGACACCGCGCTGGTTGGCGAGATCGATGAGCGCCGGGAAATCGGCGGAGAGGTTCGGGGCACCATTGCAGTACGCCACGCCCTCCATGATGGCCGCATAGGCGTAGAGCATCGACGGCGCGATGGCGTCGTCGTTCTCGTCCATCGCCTTCTCGAAGGCTTCGATCGTCTGATGCTGCGGGCCGGCCTTGATGTACGTCTCAGTGGAACCGCACCACACCATCGCTCCCCGGGTCGCGCCGTTGGCCGCCATGAAATTGCGGATGTCGGCGCGCAGTGCCTCGGCCAGCTCACGCTTGGTCTTGCCGGTCTTCACGTTCGTCGCGCCAGTGATGCGCGTAACGTAGCGGTTCTCGAAGACGGCCGGCATCGGCTTGATGCCCTTCAGGAAGTCGGCGATCGGCTCGAGGTCGCTCTTTTCGAGTACGCCAGCCTTGGTGGCCGCCGTGTACGCGTCATCGGGAATCGGATCCCAAGCGCCGAAGACAATGTCGTTCAGCGAGGCAAGGGGCACGAAGTCCTTGATCAGCGGGCTGCGGTTGTCGGTCCGCTTGCCAAGGCGGATCGTCGCCATCTGGGTAAGTGACCCGATCGGCGTCGACATCCCGCGGCGCACGCGCTCGACGCCGGCAATGAACGTCGTCGCCACGGCGCCGAGGCCCGGCGTGAAGATGGCGAGCTTCCCCGTGGCCGGGGCGATGGTCGCGGGCGTTCCGCGGGTCGAGTCAGACACTGCTTACTCTCCAGAAGTAGAAGTCGGCGCCGCTGTCGTCGTGCGATAGACGTAGCTGATGCGCTGAAACACGGTGATCCATGCTGTCAGCGACAGCAGGATGACGATACCGGCTAGCACCCACCCGTTCAGGGCGAGGCCGAAGAAGGCCTGCGGCGCGGAGAGGAGCGTGATGCGCTCCGGGCGCTGCAGCGTACCGACCTTCGCTTCGAGTCCGAGGCCTTCCGCTCGGGCCCGCGTATACGACGTGAGAAACGTGGCGATCAAACCGAGGAGGGTCACAATCACCATGTTGCGACTTGCATGGACCGCATGGGTGGCGTAGAACACCACGAGCCCACCCATCAGGAACCCGTCGGCGACCCGGTCAAGCGTCGAGTCATAGAATGCACCGAACGTCGTGCTCTGCCCGGTGCGCCGGGCCACGGTGCCATCGAGGACATCGAACAGGGCCGTGAGGCCGAGGAACCAGCCACCGATGCTGATATGCCCCGTCGCGAAGATCACCCCGGCCGCACAGGTGCAGGCGGTGCCGATCGTCGTGATGGTGTTCGGGCGCACTCGTCGGGCCACCAGCCAATCCGCCACAGGGGCGATGACTGCGAGGTAGCCGCGCTGAATGGCGCTCCAGAGTTCGGGCATGGCAACGTTGGTGTCGGAGTGCGCTGTCGCCAACGCGGCAGCGCCGGCCCGCCCGATCGATGGGCGAGCCCTAGCCTGACAAAGCTAGGGCTCGCCTCTCCTCAACGGTAGAGATGGTAGCGGCGAGCTTCCTTCTCGAAGGCGACCACCCCCGGCAGCAATCGATCGAGCGCCGCGTCGGGGTCTGCCCCCCCCATCAGGGCCTCGCGCAGGCGAGCCGATCCCATCCGGAGGTCGAAGCCCGCGGCCGTGACCTTCAGCGAGTCCCCGTGCACACGCTGCAGCGCCCATAGAATGGCCGCCCCGATCCGCGCCGGCTGGACCCGCTCGCGATCGAGAACCTCGATGCGGACCCCCGGAATGGACCGACCGGCGTACTTGTTGTCCCCGGGTTGATTGGGGGTGAACCGCTCGGCCCGGAAGCGCACACCAGTCAGCGAGAGGTCTTCGAGCAACCGAGCCACGGAGTCCGCGCGCAGCCATGACGCGCCAAAGCGCTGGAACGGTTCACCGGTGCCGCGCCCGACCGACACGTTACTGGCCTCGAACGGGACCAGGGCGGGATACACGAGGGCCGACGTGATATTCGGCATGTTCGGGGACGGCCGTACCCATGGCAGGCCGGTCTCGTCGAACCACATGGTGCGACGCCAGTTGCGCATCGGGATCACCGTGAGGCGCGCCGTCATCTTGAGCTGCGCCTGGAACAGGCGTGCCATTTCCCCCATGGTCAGGCCGTGGCGCAGCGGCATCGGATAGAGCGCGAAGCCGTTCGACCGCGCCCCCGGTGCCGGATAGGCGGCATTCGCCAGTGCCGAATCGAGGAGCGCGCCCTCCGTGAAGGATCCGGCAATTGGATTGGGCCGATCGAGGACGAGCACCGGAATCCCGCGCCGTTCGGCCGCCTGCATGCTGAAGAGCATCACGCCGACATAGGTCCATGTTCGCGTGCCAATGTCCTGCAGGTCCACGATCAGAACGTCCACGTCCTGCAGGAGACTGTCGGGGGGCGCGATCGTCGAGCGCTGGTACAGGGAGTGAATCGTCAGCCCGGTCCGCTCATCCCGTTCGTCGGCAAGGCCGGTCCGGTCCTCCGTGCCGCGGGCGCCATGTTCGGGCGCGAAGAGGCGGACCAAGCGGACCCCCGCCCGCTGGGCACGTTCGTCGGCCGCCAGCAGATCGATCGCACGTCGGCCTCGCTCATCGACCCCCGTCTGGTTGGTGACGAGCGCGACGCGCTTGCCGGCAATCAACTTGACGCTATCGTCGAGGAGCACGGTGATTCCGGGGCGGACCTTGCGATCGCGGTCGCGGGCCCGCATACCAACCGGAGTATCGTCTACATCGTCCGGCGTCGGTCCGCCATCCCGCGCTCCCCGTTGGGTGCACGCCAGCGATCCTCCCATCAGGATCGCCGCCGTCATCCAGCTCCATGCCGTTCGAGTTCTCACACGTTCTCCCGTCGAGTCGTGAACCTGTTCTCGTCGAAGCTTAGCACGCCGGTGTCGGCGCTGCTCCTCGCCGCCTCTGGCATCCTCGCCACCGGCTTCGTTGCCTGCTCCCCACGTCGTGGTCCAGATACCCCGACGCCTGCGGCTGGTCCGCGCGCCTCAACCTTTGAAGCGGGCGCGGCCTCACGCATTCGGGACAGCGTGCGCACCGTCCTCGAGCGCGCGATCGCCGACAGCGCCTTCCCCGGGGGCTATGCCGTGATTGGGACCGCGGATGGCATCGTGGCGGAGTGGGGGGCCGGCGTGCTGGACCCGGCGGATCCGGTGCGACCGTCGGCGACCACGGTGTGGGATCTCGCCAGCCTCACCAAGGTGGTCGGAACGACCAGCGCGATGTTGCAGCTGATCGGCTCGGGAAAGGTGGCGCTCGATGCGCCGGTCGTGCGCTACCTCCCCGCATGGCAAGCCCGCGGGACGTCGTCGGTCACCATCCGCCATCTGCTTACCCACTCGGCAGGCCTCCCGGCGTGGCGCGCGCTTTACAAAGAGGCGCGCGATCCAGAGGAGGCGCGCCGCCAAGTGCTGGCGACCGGTCCCGACACCGTCCCGGGGACGCGCCTCCTGTATAGTGATCTCGGCTTCATCCTGCTTGGCATGGTGGTGGAGCGCGTGAGCGGCGAGCCCCTCGATCAGTACACCGCGCGACACGTCTTCGCTCCACTCGGGATGACGGACACCCGCTTTTTGCCGCCGGCTGCCTGGTTGCCTCGCATTGCGCCGACGGAACGCGACCCTTGGCGTCAGCGCCATCTGCGCGGCGAAGTGCACGACGAAAATGCCTCGCGTCTTGGCGGCGTCTCTGGTCATGCCGGGCTCTTCTCGACCGCACGTGACCTGTCCCGTCTCGCGCGGGCGTATCTACAGCAGGGGCAGATCGACGGTGTCCGCGTGTTCGACTCCACCACCGTGGCGACGTTCACGTCCGTGCAGGACTCGACCGTCTCCCGCCGTGCCCTCGGTTGGGAAACGCCGACCGGTGGGAACTCCGCCGGACGCCGTTTGTCCTCGCGGGCATTCGGTCACACGGGGTTCACGGGGACGTCGCTGTGGATGGATCCCCAGCGCGGCCTGTTCGTCATCCTGTTGACCAACCGCGTGAATCCCACCCGCGAAAACCGCAAGATCAGCGCGGTCCGCTCGGCGCTAGCGGACGCCGTCGTCGGCGCGATGGACGGGGGCGCGTCGCCAGGACGATAGCCGCGGGGCGGAACCCGTCGTGGGCGGCGGGGTTTTTGTTGAAAGGGAGCGATCCTGTCGCTATTTTCATCCAAGTCAGACCTGACATCGCCGACCGAACGCTCGCGGGTGCGACGGTCGCCGGCAATGCGGTCCATCAGACCGGTGCGATCCGGTCGCCCTGGAGGAACGTGATGAGCACGATGCAAGAGCCGGATGTGATGGTAGTGCTGACGTCAGTCGCCGCCGACGAAGTCCGGAAGTTCATGGAGGCCGAGGGCGTAACCGCCGAACAGGGCGGCCTGCGCGTGTCGGTGATGCCTGGTGGCTGCAGCGGCTTTAAGTACGGGCTCGTGATCGAAGACAAGGCCGCAGATGACGACTTCACGGTGGAAGTCGCTGGGATCAAGATCTTCGTCGATCCGTTCTCGGCGCAGTATCTGAGTGGCACGACGATCGATTATGTCTCGTCGATGCAGGGGTCGGGTTTCACCTTCAAGAATCCGAATTCGACGGGCGGCTGCGGTTGCGGTAGCTCGTTCTCTGCCTGATAGTTGAGGTACCTGCCGGATGCCTCGGGTTGAGGCATCTCCACACCGTATCTCCCCTCTCGGAACATGGCCACCGGCTCTTCGGCGGCCACTGACGGTTCGCAGGCCCGCCCGCTCGGTTCGAGTGGCGGGCCTTCGCATGTCAATGGCTCCCCTTTCCTGCATCCTGGCGTTACCGGCACAGCCCGGGAGCGCATTCCGACGATCATCATTTCCGAGCCGGGCGATCTCGCCCGTGTAGTGGCCGCTCGCATCGCCGCGCTCATTCGAGCACGCGCTGCGGAAGGGCGTCAGGCGGTCCTCGGATTGGCTACCGGCTCCACGCCGATCGGCGTGTATCGCGAGCTCATTCGCCTGCACCGTGAGGAGGGGTTGAGCTTCCGGAACGTGGTCTCGTTCAATCTGGACGAGTACCATCCGATGCAGCCGGACAGCATTCATTCGTATCATCGCTACATGTGGGAGAATCTCTTCTCCCACGTGGACATCGATCCGAAACATGTGCACATCCCTGACGGGGCGTTGCCGCATGGCGAGGTTGATGCAGCGTGTCACGCGTATGAAGCCGCCATCACGGCGGCCGGCGGTATCGATTTCCAGCTGTTGGGCATCGGCAAGACGGGACACATCGGGTTCAACGAACCCGGGTCTGGTGAAACCAGCCGCACCCGTCTGATCCATCTAGACTCGATCACGCGCCGGGACGCCGCCGCCGATTTCTTCGGCGAGGGGAATGTGCCCCGCGAAGCGATCACGATGGGTATTGCAACGATTCTCGATGCGCGCGAGATCGTGATCATCGCCACCGGCGAGCACAAGGCCAAGGTGGTGCGGCGCGCGGTGGAGGGGGAGATCGATCGCGCGGTGGCCGCGACGTTCCTGCAGCGCCATGCGAACACCACGTTCTACGTTGATGACGCCGCGTCGGCCGATTTGACGCGCGTCACGACGCCGTGGTTGATCGACGAAATCATCTGGGATGAGGCGATCACCGTGCGTGCGGTAACGTGGCTCGCCACAACGTGCGGCAAGGCCATCCTCAAGTTGACGCAGGAAGACTACTCCGAGCACGGCATGGCGTCGCTGGTGGCGCGCCACGGATCGCCCGGTGCGGTGAACGGACTGGTGTTCAACATTCTCGGTGCGAAGATCCGCGGCAAGAGCAAGCTGCCGCGCGGGCTCAAGGCCATCTGCTTCTCACCGCATCCGGATGACGATGTCATCTCGATGGGTGGCATCCTCCGCAAGTTCGTCGAGAACGGCAACGACATGACGGTGGCGTACATGACGAGCGGCAACATTGCCGTCTTCGATCATGATGTGCGCCGATACATGGATTTCCTCGTCCGTCTGCACCACGAGCGTGGAACCGATAACGAGGCGACGCGGACCCTCGCGTCCACGGTGGATGCGTTCTTCGCGACAAAGCAGTCCGGGCAGGTCGATAGCCCCGAGGTCCTGGACATCAAGCGCATCATCCGCGAGTCCGAAGCGGTGAGCGGCATTGAAGTGATGGGGCTGACCAAGCAGCACGCGCGGTTCCTCAACCTGCCGTTCTATCAGACCGGCAAGGTGCGCAAGGATCCGATCGGTTCGGCCGACGTCGCGATCGTCGCGTCGCTGCTGCGCGAGGTGCAACCCGACATCATCTTTGTCGCCGGGGACCTGTCGGACCCGCACGGGACGCACCGGATGTGCAAGGAAGCGATCGATCGCGCCCTGCTCGAGGTGTACGACGGAGCCCACGCATCGCTGCGCCCCGAAGTCTGGTTGTACCGCGGGGCCTGGCAGGAGTGGCCGGTCACGGAGGCCACCGTCCTGGTGCCGATGTCGCAGGAGGAACTGACGCTCAAGATTCAGGCGATCTTCAAGCATCAGTCGCAGAAGGACTCGGCCCCCTTCCCAGGACAGGATACGCGCGAGTTCTGGCAGCGCGTCGAGCAACGCAACAAGGGCACAGCCGCGCATCTCGATGCGTTGGGACTCGCCGAATATTTCGCCATGGAAGCCTATGTCATCGCGTAGCCGTGTTGCCGGAGGGTCAGCATGACCGGACGTTTTGCGCTGGTCGATCTGTTGGTGCTGTTGGCGTATCTCATTGGCACCACGATCTTCGGCATGTGGATCGGGCGCTCGCAGCGCTCCGCCACCGACTACTTCGTCGCCGAGCGGGCGATTCCTTGGTGGGCGGTCCTGTTCTCGATCGTTGCCAGTGAGACGTCGGCCCTGACCTTCATCAGCATTCCCGGGCTCGCGTACATCGGCGACCTCGGTTATCTGCAGGTCGTAATGGGCTACATCATCGGGCGCATCGCCGTCTCGTACACTCTGCTGCCCCGGTATTTCGAAGGGAATCTGGTGACGGCGTATGCGCTCCTCGAGACCCGCTTCGGTCTCACGACGCGACGCTTCACCTCGATCGTGTTCATGGGAACGCGCGGCTTGGCCGATGCCGTACGCGTGTTCGCTACGGCGATTCCGGTGGCCCTGATCATCGGGCCGGCGTTGCCGGAGCGCTACGCGATGCCCGTGTCGATTCTGGTGCTGGGGCTGTTGACCGTCCTGTACACCTACAAGGGTGGCATGAAGACGGTGGTGTGGACGGAGCTGATTCAGGCCAGCATTTACGTATTCGGCGGTATCATGGCCGTGCGTCTCATCGGCCAATCGGTCGATGGCGGCTGGACGACGATTCTCGATCGCGCCGGGGCGGCCAACAAGACGCAGCTGATCAGCTGGTACACCGGCTTCGATCGGCCACACACCATGTTCGCCGGGATTCTCGGCGGTGCCTTTCTCGCGATGGCGTCACACGGCGCCGACCAGCTGATCGTGCAACGCCTGCTCTCGAGCCGCTCACTGGCGGACGCGCGTCGCGCGCTGATCGGCAGCGGCTTCGTGGTGTTTGCCCAGTTCACGCTGTTCCTGATGGTCGGCCTAGGGTTGTGGGTCCTGTTCGAAGGGCGGCCCTTTGCTGCCGCCGACCAGATCTTCCCGACGTTCATCATCGAGAAGATGCCACACGGTTTGCTTGGCCTGATCGTGGCGGCCATCGTCGCGGCGACCATGAGCACGCACTCCGGGACGATCAACGCGCTTGCGGCGGCGACGACGCACGATATCTACCTGCCACTGACCGGCCGCTCCCCTGACGACCCGCAGACCCTGAAGGTCGGCAAGCTGTTCGCCCTGATCTGGGGGCTGGCGTTGACGTTCGGCGCCCTGCTCTTCAAGGCGCAAGGCACGCCGGTGGTCGTCATCGCGCTGTCGATCGCCTCGTTCACCTATGGCGGTTTGCTCGGCGGATTCTTTCTCGGACTGTTCTGGGATCGCGCCAACCAGCGTGATGCCATCACCGGGATGAGCGTCGGCATCGCCGTCATGGGCTTCATCGTCTTTGCCAAGCAGCTGATTGCCGCCTACCCGGCATTGGCGGGCCCTCTTGGCGGCTTCGCCTCCATCGCGTGGCCGTGGTATGTCCTGATCGGGACGTCGTTAACTTTCGCCACTGGCGTGCTTTCCTCGTTTACCCATCCGGCGCCGACGGTCGCGCCGCGATTCACCCGGGATGTTCGTTCATGAGTGCTGGTCCTCTCGATCCGACCCCGCTCGTCGTTGGTGTTGATGGTGGTGGGACCCACACGCGCGTGCTGTTGGCGGATGCCACCGGCGCCGTGCTCGCGCGCGTGGAAGGTGCCGCCAGCGCCCTTCGCCCTGGGCAGGAAGCAGAGGCCGCCGACGTCATCAAGGCGTTGATTGGCGACGCACTGGCCAAGGCGGAACGCACGGACACGCGCCCGGCCGTGTGTGTCGTGGGTGTGGCAGGGGCGGGTCAGGAGCGGGCCGCACAGGCGCTGTGGTCGGCGTTGGCGTCGCGTCGTGTCGCCGATGACGTGTCGGTGCAGGCCGACGCGACGATTGCCATGGATGATGCGTTCGGAGATTCCGCCGGTGTGCTGCTCATTGCCGGCACCGGCTCGGTGGCGTTCTCCAAGGCCCCCGACGGCCGTATTGAGCGATGCGGTGGATGGGGACCGGTGCTTGGTGATGAAGGGAGTGGCGCATGGCTCGGCCGTCGCGCCTTGAGCGTGGTCACGGCCGCCCATGATGGGCGCGAGCCGGAAACGGCGTTGACTGGCGCCATCCTGACGGCGCTCGAACTGGAGTCACTCGACGACCTGATTCCGTGGGGTGCCAATGCCACGCCTGGGATCTTTGCGCAGCTGGCCCCGGTCGTGGCACAGGTCGCGGCGGCCGGTGATCTCCGCGCGAACGCCCTGATCAGTTTCTGCGTCGAAGAGTTGGCGCTGCACATTCGCACCCTCGCGCGCCGGTGCTTCACGGATGAGCGCGCCGCCATTCCCGTGGCGTTGTCGGGAGGACTGCTCTCCCGCGGCTCCCTCGTACGCAAGCGGCTGGAGCAGCGCCTCAAGAGCGCGGTCCCAGGCGCGACGGTCCGGAGCGACGATGTCGACGCGGCACGTGGCGCGGTTCGACGCGCCCGACGTCTCCTCGGCGTCGATTAAGCCCTAGTGATCCATCGCCTCGTTGCTCGAGGCGATGAACGCCTCGCGCTGCGACCAGAGCAGCGCGAGGCTGGCGGTGGCAAGCACCACCAACCCGATGCCCTGTTTCGGCGCCATCCCCGTCGTGCTCAACGCGACGCCAGCGATTCCGAGCGCGCCGAGACGTGCCTGCTCGGAGGCAAACGCCCAACGACGCGCCTCCATGACGCCGCCAATGTTGGTGAGCGTCAGCGCCAGGTAGAATGCGCCGGCGGCCGTGTGCGCGGCTGGCAACGTTGCGGCCTTTGACAACAACCACAAGGTGGGCGGAAGCGCGAAGGCGAAATGCGCGAGGGCATACTGCGTCAGCGCCTTCGGCACCGCCGGATCGAATGGCACGAAGGTGTCGCGCGACACGGCCGGAATCATGACCGGGCCACCTTCACTCGCTGGACGCCATGCTGGGGAGCCGAATACGACGTGCCAGCGATCGCGCCACGAGGGAGTACGCCAGACACGTCGTGCGATGGCGACGTAGTGATGCACCTGCGCCCACAGCGGATTCCAGCTGCGCAGCGGGGAGGTGAGCCCGTACACCGGCTCCTGGCGCTCCGGGGTGAAGGTTCCGAACCAACGATCCCACACGATGAACACGCCGGCGTAATTCCGGTCCTGATATTCCGGATCGACCCCGTGATGCACACGATGATGCGACGGCGTATTCAGCACCGCCTCACACCACGCCGGGAGGCGCCCAATCGCTCGCGTGTGAATCCAGAATTGGTAGACGAGATTGAGCGCGTAGCAAATCGCGAACTGTGTCCACGACATGCCAAGGACGGCGAGCGGGACGTAGAAAATCCACGATAGCAGGCCGCCAACGGCGCTCTGCCGCAGCGCCACGGCGAGGTTGTACTCCTCACTGCTGTGATGCACGATGTGTCCGGCCCAGAGGACGTTGACCTCGTGCGACAGGCGGTGAAACCAATAGTAGGCGAAATCCACCGCCACGAATGCTGCCATCCACCCCGCGATGGCGATCGGATCGACCTGCCACCCCTCGCGTGGCAGGAGCATGGGCCCATCGGGCCACAAACCCACCGGCAGCCATAACTGCATCCGGGCGTGTTCGAAGACCGTACTGAAGACGCCGATCAGCAGCAGCTTGGTCGCGATCCCCGCCACCTGACTCAGGATGCCGGCAGAAAGATCGCTGATGCTGTCATGCAGGCGATAAAACGAACGGCGGCCGAGCCATGCCAGGCATAGCTCGACCGCGATCATGAAAAAGAACAGCGGGATGGAGGCCAGGATGATCCCCATCGTGTCGCGTCCTTAGGCCGACGCCGGCTCCGCACCGGGTTCGCGCAGTTCGCCCTCCCAGCGCGCCATGACGGCGGTGGCGAGGCAGTTGCCGAGGAGATTCACCGACGTCCGTGCCATATCCATGATGGCATCCACGCCGAGAATCACGGCGATGCCTTCCAGCGGCAGACCGAACTGGGCGAGTGCGCCGGAGAGGATGACGAGCGACGCGCGCGGAACAGCGGCCACGCCCTTCGAGGTGAGCATCAGCGTCAGCATCATCAGCAGCTGCTGCGAAATCGGCATGTCGATGCCGGCGGCCTGCGCCACGAATACCGAGGCAAGCGCCAGATACAGGGTGGAGCCGTCGAGATTGAACGAGTAGCCCGTGGGAAGCACGAAGGACACGATGCGGCGCGGCACGCCGAACTTCTCCATGGCCTGCATGGCCTGCGGGAATGCCGCCTCGCTCGAGGCCGTCGAGAAGGCGATGAGCCACGGCTCCTTCACGAGCGACCAGAAGCGCTTGAGGTCGATCCGCATGAATAGCGCGACCGGCACGAGCACCAGGAGCACGAAGATGATCAGCGAGGCGTAGAGCGTCCCTACCAGCTTGGCGAGGCTGAGCAGGACGCCAAGACCGCTCTTGCCGACGGTCACGCCAATGGCGGCGCCGATGCCGATCGGTGCGTAGGCCATCACGATGCCGACGAACTTGAACATGATGTCGCTCAGCGACTGCAGCCAATCGAGCATGAACTGCTTCGACGGTCCTTCGACGCGCGCCAAGGCGACGGCGAAGATGATCGCAAAGAAGACGATCTGCAGCACCTCGTTCTGCGCAGCAGCCTCGAAGAAGCTCTGCGGTACCGTATGCTCGAGGACCGAGGCGAACGTCGGCGTCTTGGCGGCCAGCGCCTTGAACTCGTCACTGCTCCCCGAGGCGGCGGCTTCGATACCAATGCCAACCCCCGGCTTCACCACGTTGACGGCGATGAGGCCGATCGCCAACGCGAGCGTGGTGACAATCTCAAAGTAGATGATGGAGCGCAGCGCGAGCTTGCCCACCTTCTTCATGTCGTCGCCATGGCCGGCGATCCCCACCACCAGCGTGGAGAACAGCAGCGGCACGATCAGCGACTTGATCATGCGCAGGAAGATGTTGGCGAACGGCTTGAGATTCGGCGCGAAATCGGGAGCCAGCCACCCGACAAGAATGCCAGCCACCATGGAAATCAGGATCCACTGCGAAAAACCGATCCCGAGGAATCCCTTCTTGGCTGGTGTGCCGTTGACGGATGAGGCGGTCTGGTGAGCCATGTGCGAAAGCGGGTGAAGAGATCAGGACGCAGCGCGCAACCGTGACTTCCGGTAGCCGTACACGAAGTAGATGGTGAGGCCAATGGCCATCCACCATCCGAAAGCCTGCCATGCGGAGGCGGGGAGTCCACGCATGATGAAGACGCACGCTCCAGCCCCCAGGAGCGTCACCCCCCAGACGAAGGGGACCTTGAACGGACGCGGGCGATGGGGATCCCGAATGCGCAGCACCAACACGCCGAGGCAAACGACCGCGAAGGCGGCCAACGTGCCGATGTTGGTGAGATCGTAGGTAGCCGCATCATCGGCCACGAGCGATCCCAACGCCACCGCCACGCCGGTAATGAGCGTGGTGATGTGCGGCGTTCGCGTTTTGGGGTGCAACTTTGCGGCGAAGGGGGGCAACAACCCGTCACGCGCCATCGCGTAGAAGATGCGGGGCTGCCCGTACTGGAAGACGAGTAGCACGGCGGCCATCGAGACGGTCGCACCGGCCGCGACGATCCAGCTCGCCGTCGAGAGCCCCGCCAGCGACAGCGCCTTGGCCAGCGGATCGGCGCTGCGCAGTTCCTGATAGGGGACGAGCCCCGTCGCTACGAGACCGACCACGACATAGATCAGCGTGCAGACGGCGAGACCGCCGAGAATGCCAAGCGGCAGATTGCGTTGCGGGTCCTTCGTCTCCTCGGCCGCGGTCGAGATGGCATCGAAGCCGATGTAGGCGAAGAAGACGATCGCCGCGCCCTGATGAATACCACGGAATCCGTTCGGTGCGAACGGCGTGTAGTTCGCGGGATCCACATGCATGGCGCCCACGATCACGAACAGTGCCAGCACCAGCAGCTTGAGCACCACCATGATGTTGTTGGCGCGCGTGCTTTCCTTGACGCCTTGCATCAGCAATGCGGTGATCGCGGCGACGATACCGAACGCCGGTAGATTCACCAGCACCGGGATCCCTCCGATGCGCGGCGCCGTCTCCAGCAAACCGTGAATCGCAGGATCACTGCTGGCCTTCACGGCCCAGTAGCCATGCGTGAGCCAGTCGGGGATATGGAGGCCGAAGCCGGAGAGGAGCGACACGAAATAGCCGCCCCAACTGATGGCGACGGCCACATTGCCCACGGCGTATTCGAGAATGAGGGCCCAGCCGACGATCCACGCCACGATTTCACCGAGTGTGGCATACGCATAGGCGTACGCACTGCCGGCCTGCGGAATCATCGAGGCCAGTTCGGCGTAGCAGAGCGCCGCCAGACCGCACACGGCGCCCAACAGAATGAACGACAGAACGAGAGCCGGTCCGGCGCCGTAGCGCACCACCGTGCCATCCGCGAGTGTCTCGCCGGCTGCGGCGGTACCGAGCGACGAGAAGATGCCGGCACCGATTACGGCCCCAATGGCGAGCATGACCAGATCGCCGGCACCCAGCGTGCGGCGCATGCCCTGTTCGCCTTCATCGACAGTGGCAATGGGCTTTCGGTCGAAGAGCCCCATGGGAGACGTGCGAGAGGTGGGTGGTCACGCGCGTGGTTGCGCGCACCGAACTGAACTGCGGCAACCTATCGCGTGGACCAGATCACAGCGAGTAGGTGATTTCGGTGCGCGCCCGCACCGGCACGCCCTGCGCATTGACTGCGGGGCGGAAGCGAATCGCCACGAGGGCGTCGCGCAATTTCCGGTTGTAATTGCCGTCTTTGGTCGGCGTGAACTGCAGGTCGAGGACCTTCCCGGTCGAATCGACGTCGAAGACGACGACGATCGTCCCTTTGGCCTTGCCCGGAACCGGGAGGGGCGGGAGAAACAGCTCGGTGGGCGCCGGCGGATAGACGGTTCCGGGGCCCCCGCCGGTTCCCGCGCCCACCGAGGTGCCGCGGCCGGTTCCGGTCCCGGAGCCCACGCCCCCACCGCTCCCCGGACCACTGCCGGCGGAGCCATCGGTTCCCGCGCCACCGCCGCTCCCGGCGGTGGCCGCTTTCACATCACCCGCCTCTGCCGCCGCCTGAGCCTGCGGTGTTGGCTTCGGCGGCGTTGGCGGTGGCACCGGAGGTGGCACCGGCGGTGGCGGCACCACGGGCTTCA
>Ga0315902_10003199_pt1 | contig 24740 bp, 17 predicted proteins | sample LakEriMetagenome_9_FD_203523 | JGI IMG/M metagenome (GOLD analysis project Ga0315902, IMG submission 203523) | Freshwater fungal communities from buoy surface, Lake Erie, Ohio, United States - Buoy 12 MA117 | ecosystem: Environmental > Aquatic > Freshwater > Lake > Lake biofilm | place: USA... | reverse complement strand
GTAAGGTTGATTTTCTCTGCGTTGATAACAATTACGTTATCTCCACAGTCGACGTGAGGTGTATAACTTGGTTTGTATTTACCTCTTAAAAGCATTGCAACTTTTGAAGCAAAACGACCTAAGTTATGACCATCAGCATCTACAATGATCCACTCTTTTTGAGAAGTGGCCTTGGTTGCAGATTGTGTCTTGTAGCTTAATGCGTCCATAATATTATTTAAATTAAACATTCCATTCCCAATAAAGGGAGCGCAAAAGTACAATTATTTATTAATAAAGCAAATAGCATTTTTTAATTATTTTTTTAAAAAGTAATTATTTGCGTAAAATCCTTTTAATGAATGGACTTAGCAACGAGTGAACAAACAAATTAAAGTATAAAAAAACACTTTAATTCCTATATTTTGTCTTTAACTTTATAACTTCTATATTATGTTGCAGAATAAAATTCACTATTTTTACACTTTAAGACAACAAAAATGAGATCAAAAGCTACATTAAAACAAATTGCAAAAGAGTTAGGAGTTTCTGTTTCGACAGTTTCTAAGGCATTGAATGGAAGTCCAGAAATAAGTGAGCCAACTAAGCAACGTGTTCAAGAATATGCCAAATTAAAAAATTACAAGCCTAATGTTATTGGATTAAATTTAAAAAACCGAAGAACAAAAACAATTGGTGTCATTATTCCTAATATTTTAAATTCTTTTTTTGCAAAAGTTTTTAGTGGTATCGAAAAAGTAGCCGATGAGAAAGGATACAAAGTTATTACCTGCATTTCTAATGAGTCTTCCGAAAAAGAAATAAATGCTCTTGAAATGTTAAGCAATGGAACAATTGACGGTTTTATTCTTTCTATTGCCGAGGAATCTCAAAAACTACAAAAATTTGATCATTTTACAACTATAATTAATGAAGGAACACCTATAGTAATGTTTGATCGTATAGCTGATGAAGTAAATTGCGATAAAGTTATAGTGGATGACTTTGAGTCGGCGGTGAATGCCACCGAACATTTAATTAAATCCGGATGTACAAAAATAGCGCTTCTTTCTTCAATAGACAATTTAAGCGTTGGAAAATTAAGAGCCCAAGGGTTTTATAAAGCCATGGAAGAAAATGGACTAAAAGTAGATAATAATTTAGTTGTTTTGAGCAATAACAATGATGAATTTAATTCTAAAATAGGAGGTTTTTTTATAAAAAATAAACCTGATGGTGTTTTTGCTATCGATGAGCATGCATCAGTTACCGCTATGAAACTTGGTATTCAAAATGGATACAAAATACCTAAAGATTTATCCATTATTGGTTTTGCAGATGGAGTTTGGTCAAGACGAATGACGCCAAGCCTTTCTACAGTTAGTCAACACGGTCCTGAAATAGGAGAAGTAGCTGCACAACTTTTAATAGATAAACTTGAAAGTTCAGAAGAGACATTTACATTTTCAACCACAACTATAAAAACAGAATTGCGCCAACGCGATTCTACTAAAAAGCTGTAAAAAGCTGTTTTAATTGTTTAAAATGAAGGGGAGAATACTAAACATTTGTCTTTAATTAAAATTTTGAATAACTTTGATTTTTATCTAATAGTTTATGCATGAAAAAAATACTGTTTCTTTTTATTTCGTTTTTATTCCTGCAGTATTCCTATTGTCAGGAAATTAAAGATGTTTTCGATATTGCCAGAACAGGTACGATTGAACAAGCCAAAGAAAAATTCAAGGAAAACCCAAATTGTTTTAATGTTGTTAATGATGAAGGATATTCGCCTTTATTATTGGCATGTTATCGATCAAACAATGAGGTGGCAAAATTTTTAATAAGTATTGGAAGTGACATAAATGGGAAAAGTAAATTTGGAACTCCATTAATGGCTTGCATTGTCAAAGGGAATAATGAAATAGCCAGTTTATTGATTGAAAAAAAAGCAGACTTGAATTTCTCTGATATGAGTGGTATGAATGCTTTACTATATGCAATCAATTTTAAAAACTATAAAATGGTTTCTGCATTAGTAAAAGCAGGAGCCGATACTGATTTTAAAGACAACAAAAACAAATCTGCTTTAGATTATGCTATAATAATGAATGATGATTTATTAATTGAATTGCTAAAAAATAAAAACAAAAAACTATGAAAAACTTTATTTTAACCTTATTGTCCACATTTATCTTCTCAACGGTTTCAGGACAAACATTTTCTACCGGGACAATTACTTTTCCCTCACCATTAAGTGAATATTCTGTAAAAATTGATGTAACTCCAACTTTAGTGACATTAACACAAATTATGCCTAGCAATAAATGGTATTCGCTGGCTTTCAATAATGGAGGCTCAATGGATTCTGGAGATATCATCGCATTTATTAATTCAACTAATATTTCAGACCGGACATTAGCAGGATTACAAGTTCCCCCAGCAGATGCAGTACAGAGTTGGACAACTACTTCAAATACTGTAGTTGGAAGTACAAGAACCGTAGTTTCTACAAGAGCTCTTAATACAGGAGAACCTGATGATTATGTGTTTTCAGCATCAGCGGGTTCTATAAACTTAGCATGTTCCAGAGCATCTTCCGCAAGTTTCTCATTAGCACCACATGGCGGATCAGCAAATGCAGTGACTACAGCTAGTTATGCAGTAACGCTGGCAAATACTGAATTCGTTTTAGATGATTTTAAAATGTACCCAAACCCTGCAAAAGCGTCAACCACTATTGAATTACCTTCAAACATTGATAAAGCAGTAGTCAAAATCTATGATAGTTTAGGCAGAGTAGTGAAAAACCAATCCATTACTACTTCAGATAACAAAGTTACTACTTCAGATTTAACTACAGGAAGTTATTTAGTTGTAGTGAGATCAGATTATGGCAATGCTACAAAAACGTTAATAATAGAATAAAATATATTAAAATTAAAAAAAGCTATAGATTTTCTATAGCTTTTTTTATGACTTATACATTTATTTTAATGAGCTTCAAGCCAATTTTTTCCAATACCAATTTCTACATCTAATGGAACTTCGAGTTTAAACGCATTTTCCATTTCGAATTTAATCATGGGTTGAATTTTATCCAATTCTGAGTTGTGCACATCAAAAACCAATTCGTCATGTACTTGCAAGAGCATTTTTGATTTCCAACTTTCCGAAACTAATTTTTTGTGAATATTTATCATTGCAATTTTGATGATATCGGCGGCACTTCCTTGAATTGGTGCATTTACAGCATTTCGTTCCGCACCACTTTTAACCATCATATTGGCTGAATTAATATCTTTTAAATAACGACGTCTTCCTAGAACCGTTTGTACATAACCGTTTTCTCTAGCAAAATCAACTTGATTGCTCATGTATGATTTCAAATTCGGATAAGTGGCATAATACGCTTCTATCAATTCCGCTGCTTCTTTTCTAGAAAGAGAGGTTTGATTGGAAAGTCCAAAGGCAGAAACGCCATATATGATTCCGAAGTTTACTGTTTTAGCATTGCTTCTTTGCTCCTTGGTTACTTCTTCTAACGGAACATTAAATACTTTTGCAGCTGTACTTTTATGAATGTCTTCGTGATGTTTAAATGCTTTAATCATATTCTCTTCTCCTGATAACGCGGCAATAATTCGAAGTTCTATTTGGGAATAATCGGCAGAAAGCAAAGTGTAATTTTCATCTCGAGCAATAAATGCTTTTCTGATTAATCTTCCGCGTTCTGTACGAATAGGAATGTTTTGCAAATTAGGATTGTTCGAACTCAATCTTCCAGTTGCTGCAACTGTTTGCATATAGTCGGTATGAACACGATGTGTCTTTTTGTCTACTTGATTGGGAAGTGCATCAATGTAGGTACTTTGCAGTTTTACCATTTGACGCCATTCTAAAATGTCTTTTACGATTTGATGCTCATTGGCTAAATAGCTCAATACTTCTTCGCCGGTTGCATATTGGCCTGTTTTGGTTTTCTTTTGTTTGGCTCCTCCGATTTTCATTTTATCAAAAAGAATATCACCCAATTGTTTCGGCGATGCCAAATTGAATTTTTCTCCGGCCGCATCGTATATTTTTTGCTCAAATTCGTTGATATCTTTTTGCATAGTAACCGACATCGATTTTAAATAGTCGATATCAAGATTAATACCTTCCAGTTCCATAGCAGCTAATACAGGAATGAGTGGAATTTCAATGTCATCAAATAATTTCTTGGTTTCTGCTTTGTCTAATATTGGGCTGAAATTTTGTTTCAATTGAAAAGTAATATCAGCATCTTCGGCGGCATATTCTTTAATATCTTCCAAAGCTACCTCTCGCATTGATTGTTGATTTTTCCCTTTTTTACCAATTAAAGTTTCGATCGATTTTGGCGAATATTTTAAATAGGTTTCGGATAACACATCCATATTATGACGCATATCGGGATTAATCAGATAATGCGCAATCATGGTGTCGAATAATTTTCCTTTAATTGAAATTCCATAACGTGAAAGAATTTTCAAATCGTATTTGATATTTTGACCTATTTTTTCGATGGTTTCAGATTCGAAAAAAGGCTTGAATTTATCAATTAAAACTTGTGCTTCCTCTTTGTTTTCAGGAAACGGAACATAAAATCCTTTCCCTTTTTCCCATGAAAAAGACATGCCAACTAATTCTGCATTCAAAGCATCTATTCCTGTGGTTTCAGTATCAAAACAAACCGAAGTTTGATTCATTAGGTTTTGTAAGAATAATTTAGTTCCTAAATCTCCTTGAATAACCTGGTATAAATGTTCGGTAGTTTCTAAAGTAGCGTAATATGAATGTGGTTTTGGCTCATCGCTTTCATCATCTGAAAAACCAAACAAATCGAATTGATCTTCATTGGATTTTTTAGCTGGTGCTTTTTTAATAGGTTGAAGCGTTTCATTTGAAATTCCGTTACCATTGGTTTCAATTTCATCATATTCTTTCCCAGTTCCAAAATATTTATCGAACTGCGCTTTCATTTGACGGAATTCCAATTCATTGAAAAGCGCATCTGTTTTTTCAACATCGGGTTTAGACAATTCATAATCGGCAGCATCAAAAGTTACAGGACAATCCAGCAGAATTCGGGCTAGTTTTTTAGAAAGAATTCCTAATTCTTTGTTGTTTTCGATTTTGTCTTTCAGTGCACCTTTAAGTTTGTCGGTATTAGCTAAAAGATTTTCCATCGAACCGAATTCTTTTAATAGTTTCTTGGCAGTAACTTCACCAACACCAGGAAACCCTGGAATATTATCGGCAGAATCGCCCATCATTCCAAGAAAATCAATAACCTGTTCCGGATGGTCGATTTCAAATTTGGCCAACACTTCCGGAATTCCCCATATTTCTATGTCGTTGCCCATACGAGCAGGTTTGTACATAAAAATATTTTCGGAAACCAATTGCGCAAAATCCTTGTCGGGTGTTACCATGAACACTTTGAAATCCTCTTTTTCAGCTTGTTTGGCTAAAGTGCCTATTAAATCATCTGCTTCAAAACCGGCTTTTTCAATAATTGGAATATGCATCGCTTTTAATAATTCCTGAATATACGGAACGGCAATTTTGATAGCTTCGGGCGTTTCATCTCTATGGGCTTTGTATTCCTTGTACATTTCATATCGATAATCGCTTCCGCCTTTGTCAAAAGCTACAGCCAAATGATCCGGTTTTTCACGTTTGATAACATCCATTAAGGCATTCATAAATCCCATAATGGCGGAAGTATCCATTCCCTTAGAATTAATACGAGGATTTTTTATAAAGGCAAAATATCCCCTAAAAATTAGTGCATAAGCATCGAGAAGGTAAAGGCGTTTTTGTGACATAACATAAATAGAATTAGAATCCAACCCGAGCGCTGCGAACTGACGCAGTAAATAAACTCGGATCGAGTTGTAAAAATAGCTAAAGTTTCAAAAACGACCGTTTGTTTTTCAACAGAAATTAAATCAATGTTAAAAAAGATTTAATAACATTAATAGCAATAACTTTCTTTGTTAATTTGTTAAAAAAATTAATAATGGGTTTTCGCTTTCTAATTCTTTTTATAATCATCGCCATAGTTGAGCTTTATGCTTTTCAAGCCATAAAAACAGTTACTAAATCAAAATGGATTTTGATTGGCTATGCCATAATTTCACTTTTAGCAATAGTATTTATTACCTATGAATTAGTAAAGTTTGATAGAAGTGTAGGACAAACCAAAACGACTTTAATAACTTTAGGACTTTTGCTTTTAGTTTTATTGCCAAAAATAGTGTTGACATTTGTGATGCTTTTGGAAGATGTTTTCCGATTTTTAATGGGAACTGTTACGCATTTCATGGGGCACAATTCGGATAGTTTTTTACCCGAAAGACGAAAGTTTGTTAGTCAAGTTGCGATAGGATTAGCAGCAGTTCCGTTTCTCTCTTTGATTTATGGGATGACCATTGGAAAATACAATTTTAAAGTAATTCGTCAGACCTTATTTTTTCCTGATTTACCAGATGCTTTTGAGGGTTTTAAAGTCACACAAATTTCGGACATTCACAGTGGTAGTTTTGACGATAAAGAGAAAATACAATATGCTATCGATTTAATTAATGAGCAGGAATCCGATTTGTTATTGTTTACTGGAGATATTGTAAATGCCAAAGCCGACGAAATGCATCCGTGGATTGACATTTTTAAAGGAATAAAAAAATATGAATACGGGAAATATTCTATTTTAGGAAATCATGATTATGGCGCTTATTTAGATTGGAAATCGGAAAGAGCCAAAGCCGATAATTTTGTGGCCATTAAAGATTTACACCGTCAGATAGATTTTAAACTGATGTTGAATGAAAACGTAAAAATCAAAAAAGGGAATGATGAAATTGCCTTGATTGGAGTTGAAAACTGGGGAAAACACTTTGGCGAATTTGGCGACATAAACAAAGCAACTGAAAACCTTACCGAAGACGATTTTAAAATCTTAATGAGTCACGATCCAAGTCATTGGGAATATATTGTAAAAGAGCATCCGAAAAATATTCAGCTAACACTTTCCGGACACACACACGGAATGCAGTTTGGTATAGAAATTCCCGGTTATTTTAAATGGAGTTTAGCAAAATACATATACAAACAATGGGCGGGATTGTACGAAGAGTTTGGTAGATATATATATGTAAATCGCGGTTTTGGGTTTCATGCTTATCCTGGAAGAGTCGGAATTATGCCCGAAATAACTGTTTTTGAACTAAAAAAAGGGGAAAAAGTAGCATAATTAGTTAAAAATGCTACATTTGTGCTTTACTATTTCTTTTAAACTAAAAAAAGAATTAAAAATATTTTGGTTTTATGTCAAAATTTGGAGAATTAATCAATGCTCAAGTACCTGTGTTAATTGACTTTTATACAGAGTGGAATGAGTCTTCCGTTTCTATGCATCCGGTTATTCGTGATGTAGCAGCTGCGCTTGGTGATAAAGCAAAAGTGATAAAAATTGATGTAGATAAAAATCAGGAGTTGGCCGATGCACTTCGCATAAAAGGGTTGCCAACGCTGATGATTTACAAAGAAGGACAAATGGTGTGGAGACAATCCGGAGAACTGGATGCCAACACTATTATTGGTCTTGTTCAGGAGCAACTCTAATCAATTTTATCACAAACAAATCCTTTTTCGTTCAGGAATTCCAACGTTTTAGGCAAAACATATCTTAAGTTTTGTTCCGCTTTTACACTGTCGTGAAAAACGATAATGCTTCCTGACGCTACATTTTTCAAAACATTGTGCAGGCATTCTTCAGGTGTAACGGTTTTGTCAAAATCGTAACTCAACACATCCCACATAATAATTTTGTAACCCAATTTCTGTAAAATTCTGGATTGAGATGGTTTAATTTTCCCGTAAGGTGGACGAAAAAGTTCCCTTCCGTCATTCTTATCCCTTATCCCTTTTCCCTTATCCCTCATAAACAAAGAACACTTCCTGGTATTTTCAATATATTCATCTGTATCCGTTTTCCATCCCTTCAAATGATTAAAAGTATGATTACCAAAAGCATGATTGTCGTTAATGATTTTCTGAAAAATCTCCGGATGTTTTTCAATATTGTTGCCAATGCAGAAGAAGGTGGCTTTGGCCTTGTATTGTTTTAGTTGATCTAAAACCCATTCGCTGATTTCGGGTGTCGGACCGTCATCAAAAGTTAGGTATACTTTGTTTTCATGATTAGGAATATCCCAAACATAATTTGAAAAAATCCTTTTGACAACAAAATTTGTTTTTACCCAGAAACTCATACGCTAAATATAAAAAAAATGTGCCAATAAGAAATCTTCACCCGAGCAAAGCGAACTGGCACATCTTCAAATTTTCAGATAGAATTATTCCAAATCTCTCCCGAAACGGGTAAATCGTTGAACGAAAGAGTTAAAGATTGGTTTGTTTTTGTTATAAAAAGCAACATCTTCATGGTCTTTCATTACCAGTAATAAACTTCTATAGCGTTCGATATCTGTAATAATATCAGAGGCAATTCCGTTTTGAATAGAGGGCTGAATATTGGAATAATACGTTAGATTTTGTTTGTATTTCGTCATTAATCGTTCTAATAGTTCTCGTGCTTTTGCTTTTTCGCCAAGTTCATAATAACCGCCGGCAAATGGTTCCACCATAGTGTAATACCCATAATAATCCATTGGCATTTTGGTCAAAGCTAAATCGATTATTTTTTTAGCTTTTTCTGTTTTATCCTCGTTTATTAATTGTTCCATTAACCTTGCCATGTTGGTTCGGTAGGAAATACTGTTTTTTCGGGTTTCCGGATCATGGTAAATGGTAGTTAGTTCTCCATTGCCCCACGTCCAGTTCGTCACCAAATCATACATTTTATCACTGTCTATATCGCCCATATCGTATGGATTTTCTTTGTCAATAGGGGTTTTTATAGGGACTAATTTATACACCAATCCATCCAATTGAAGATAATCTTTCATCCATAGATAATCGTCATCACCAAAGCTTCCGCCGGTAAAATATACTGGGCGCTTCCAATCGTTATTGGCTAAAACATCAAATGCCATTAATCGGTTTTTATACAAGGCACTTCCTTTAATATCGACATCAATATAAGGAACGATAGAGTCATAATATTTTGGATTAACAACTTTGTTTTTGATGATGTTATTTTTATCAATAGGAATTCTGATTTTATTGGTTGGATAAAAATGAATCGTTTGACCATTTGATAATTCAACTGTTGATTTTGGATTTTTAATAAAATCAATAAAGTCTTTGATATCCCATCTTGCATCGGTTTTTGGAATATGGGCCACATAATCTAATTTATCACCAACGTATTCAGAATGTTTAAATGAAATTGGTAAACCTTCCGATTTATAAGTTTTGAATTTCATTTGGTCTATATACCAATCGGTCATAAACAATTGCGTATTTACAATTTTGATGTCGGTTCTTACGCCTTCTATTTCTTGTGCATACCAAAGCGGAAAAGTATCATTGTCACCAATAGTATAAAGAATAGCATTTTGATCACAGGATTCGAGGTAATTCTTTGCCATGGCAATGGCAGTATATTTATTAGCGCGAGTGTGATCATCCCAGTTTTGAGTTGCCATCAAAATTGGTGCAGCCAAAAGACAAACTACAATTACAATTGGCCCAACTAATTTCGATTTTACCTTTTCGGCTATGATTTCGTAGATTGCATATACTCCAAAGCCAAGCCAAATAGCAAAAACATAGAACGAACCCACTAAGGCATAATCTCTTTCACGAGGTTCAAATGGTCTTTCGTTTAGGAATATTTTTAAGGCAATGCTGGTAAATAAAAATAAAGCCAATAGCACATAAAAGCTTTTTAAATCTTTTTGTGCATGATACATTAGTCCAATTAAACCTATGAAAAACGGTAAGAAGTAGTATAGGTTTCTACCTTTGTTGTTTTTCACATCATCAGGAAGATTTTCCTGCGAGCCTTTGCCTAAATGAATTTCGTCTATAAACTTAATTCCGCTTAACCAATTGCCGTCCAGATTGTCATATTTCCCCTGAATGTCGTTTTGTTTTCCAACAAAGTTCCATAGTAAATACCTTCCATACATATAGCCAAATTGGTATTCCACCATAAAGCTTAAATTGTCCCAGGTTGATGGTTTTTCAACAGTTATATAATCACTATATTTTTTTAGGAAAGAAACATAATCTTCATTGTCAATTTTTTTCTGTGCATAGGCAGATTTAAATTCAGAGACTGTTTTGCTCATTTCATCTTTTAATTGACCAACTGCCATAGCAACTTGCTCTTCGCTTAAGCTATCTATGTTAACGCCATATTGCGCTAAGTCTTCTTCATAAGGATAATCTTCATTAAGCTTAACTTTTGGCACTCCTGTAAATTGAATATAATTATCGATATGGTCTGTACTCCAAAGACGCGGTAGAATAGCCTTTTGATTATTATCACTGTTTTGTTCGGCAAATTTGTAATTGTTTACGATTACATATTTTCCGGTTTTATAATCTCTTTCGTAGTTCGGCGCTTTATCTAAATAAGGTTCGTCTTTGTCTAAACCTGCAAAAGTATCCGTGTATTGTGGACCGTAAAATAATGGGTTTACGCCATATTGTTCTCGGTTATAGTATGCTAAAACTTCGGCAGCATCTGAAGGTTTATTTTCATTAATTACCACATTGGCATTGGCACGAATTGGTAACATCATCCAAACGGAAAATCCAATAAGTACAAAAAGAATACATAATAAAGAAGTGTTGAAAAACGGATGTCCTTTTTCGCGGGTATACTTTAAACCAAAATAGAAAAAAGCGATAATCAATAAAAGTGCAAAGATGGTTCCTGAATTAAAAGGTAATCCGACACTGTTTACCATAAAGATTTCCATTTTTCCAAAGAAAGCTAAAGTATAAGGCAGTAATAATTTGAAAATGAATAACAATATGGCAACAATGATAATGTTGGCAATAATGAAATTTTTAATGGTGATGGTTTTCCAATTTTTAAAATAGTATAAAAATCCAATAGCAGGAATGGTCAGTAATGCCATAAAGTGAACACCAAATGAAAGCCCTATAAGTAAAGAAATTAACAATAACCAGCGATTACCTCTTGGTGTATGCATGTCTTGTTCCCAACGTAATCCAAGCCAAAACAATAAGGCAATTAATAATGATGCCATGGCATAAACTTCGGCTTCAACAGCACTTGACCAAAAGCTATCAGAAAAAGTAAAAGCTAAAGAACCAACCAAAGAACTTCCTAGTATAACGATTGCTTTACTTTTATCTATTTCTGTGTATTGAGAAATTATTTTTCGCAATAATATTGATGATGACCAAAACATAAACAAAATAGTGAATGCACTGGAAAACACAGACAACATATTTACCATTAAAGCAACTAACTTATCATTGCCGAAAGCAAATAGAGAGAAGAAAGCACCAAGAATTTGGAACAAAGGCGCTCCAGGAGGATGGCCAACTTCTAGTTTTGCAGCGGTTGAGATATATTCACCACAATCCCAAAAGCTCATGGTAGGCTCAACAGTTAGCGAGTATGTAGTTAAGGCAATTGCAAATGTTGTCCATCCTAGGATGGTATTCCATTTATTGAAGTTAAAATTCATCATATAGATATGAAATGAAAGGGTTTTATTTAATGTTACAAAGAAACTATTTTTTTTAACGCAAGTAAACTCGCATTAACAAAAATTTTCGAACATGATAAAGTGTTAATATCAAGTTTATTGTGTTTGACGTTTATTTGATTTTAAGTTTAGTTTTTAATTTTTATAGTTATTTATTTGTGTAAAATAAAATTTGTACTAAATTTGCACTCGCATTAAGCAAAACGGCAGATTCGCTGAACTCCGCTGATAATATTGCTTAGTGAAGAAAAGCTGGTCTATGGTGTAATGGTAACACAACTGTTTTTGGTGCAGTCTTTCTAGGTTCGAGTCCTAGTAGACCAACAAAAAATCCTCTCAATCTGAGAGGATTTTTTGTTTTATAACGTTGTGGAATAGCATCTATATTTTAAAAGTAACTACTGGTCGCAAAGCATGGTTAACTAAATCCTCGCTAATGCTTCCATTAAAAAAGTGGGAAAGCCCTTTTCTACCGTGTGTACTTACTCCAATTAAATCAGCGTCTATTTGGTCAGCAAAATGTAAAATTCCGTTTTCAACGTTTACATCATTATAAATATTGATAGAATATTTATTGATTGTAAAATTAGAAACAAAATTATTCATGATTTCTTCCGCAACATGAGTAGGCTTAAAAGTGCTAGGTGTATTTATCATGGCTAATTCTAATTCTGCACCAAATTTGTTGGCAAAATCAACTACTTTGGTAAAAGGTTTTTTTATCTCATCTGAAAAGTCAGAAGCAAAAACAAATTTATTTACATTAAATTCTCCAACATCTTTTTTAATAATTAATACTGGCGCTACCGAATTACGAACTACTTTTTCAGCATTGGAACCAATAAACATTTCCTTAAAGCCGTTTGCTCCATGTGAACCCATTACAATCAAGTCTATATTATTTTTTTCACTAACTTTAAGTATACCATCAAAAGCCAATTCAAACTGTATCACTTCAGAAACTTTTAATCCATCTAAACATTCATCATCCATCAATTCTTCCAATCTATTGATTGCAGCATTTTTAAAGAGCATTATTTCTGGTAAATCGTGACCGCTTCCAATAGCATCACCAGCTTGATGAGGCAATTCTAACATATGTAATAATATAATTTCACCGCCATTATTTCGAGCAATTTGAGAGGCAACTTTTAATGCGTAGTAAGCGTGATTTGAGAAATCTGTAGGGACTAAGATTTTTTTCATAATATAAAAAGTGAATTTTTGATTGTAAATTTATCAACACAATAAAGGTATTATTTTTTTTTGACACAACAACATTTTTGATTTATAAAAAAATAACTATATTTGCACCGTTATTTACCATTTAAAATTAAATAATGAGGGAAGCATTGCTTCCCTCTTTTTATACAACTATGGCATTTAGAGACAAAATTTTGGAGTTACTGGAGGAAGGATTAAAAGAAAAACCTTCTTTATTTCTAGTAGATTTATCGGTAACAGAAACATTCAAAGTAATAGTAACTTTAGATGGAGATAATGGTGTAAATTTGCAAGATTGTATTGATATAAGTCGAAGTATTGATAATAATTTAGATAGAGAAGAACAGGATTATGCATTGGAAGTAGCTTCAGCTGGGGTTTCGACACCGCTAAAAATGGTTAGACAATATCGAAAAAATATTGGAAGAACTTTAAAAGTAAAAACAGCTACCGAGACTATAGAAGCACTATTAGAGCAAGTTTCAGATGAGAGCATTGTACTTTCTTGGACAGCAAGAGAACCAAAAAAAATAGGAAAGGGAAAAGAAACGGTTGAACACAGACGTGAAATCCTTTATACGGATATAAAAGAAGCAATTGTTACAATAATATTTAATTAAATTAGGCATGGAAAATATTGCATTAATCGAATCATTTTCAGAGTTTAAAGATGACAAACTCATTGATCGAGTAACGCTTATGGCGATTTTGGAAGATGTGTTTAGAAACGCATTAAAAAAGAAATACGGTTCTGATGATAACTTTGACATCATTATTAATCCTGATAAAGGTGATATGGAGATTTGGAGAAATCGTGTAGTTGTAGCTGATGGCGAAGTAGAAGATGAAAATCAAGAGATTGAATTATCAGAAGCGCAAAAAATTGAACCGGATTTTGAAGTTGGTGAAGATGTTTCTGAAGAAGTAAAATTAATTGATTTGGGTAGAAGAGCGATTTTGGCCTTGCGTCAAAACTTGATTTCTAAAATTCATGAACACGATAATACAAATCTATATAAACAATTTAAAGATTTAATAGGCGAAATTTATACTGCAGAAGTGCACCATGTTCGTCCAAGAGTTGTAATTTTGATTGATGACGAAGGAAATGAAATTGTTTTGCCAAAAGAAAAACAAATTCCATCTGACTTTTTTCGAAAAGGCGATAACGTTCGCGGAATCATTGAAAGCGTTGAATTGAAAGGGAATAAACCTCAAATAATCATGTCGAGAACGGCAGATAAATTTTTGGAAAAATTATTTGAACAAGAAATTCCAGAAGTTTTTGATGGTTTGATTATGATTAAAAATGTAGTAAGAATTCCGGGTGAAAAAGCAAAAGTAGCTGTAGATTCTTATGACGATAGAATAGACCCAGTTGGAGCATGTGTTGGTATGAAAGGTTCTAGAATTCACGGAATTGTTCGCGAATTAGGGAACGAAAATATTGACGTTATCAACTACACTACTAATTTGCAACTTTATATCACAAGAGCATTGAGCCCTGCAAAAGTATCCTCTGTCAAAATTGATGAAGAGAAAAAAAGAGCTGAAGTTTTCTTGAAATTAGAAGAAGTTTCAAAAGCTATTGGTCGTGGTGGGCACAACATTAAATTGGCGGGTCTATTAACAGGTTACGAACTAGATGTTATAAGAGAAGGCGCAGCTATTGAAGAAGATGATGTTGAATTAACAGAGTTCTCAGATGAAATCGATGGATGGGTAATTGACGAATTTGCAAAAATCGGATTAGATACTGCTAGAAGTATTTTGAATCAAGATGTTGCTGATTTAGTAAGAAGAACCGATTTAGAAGAAGAAACAATTTTAGAAGTAATAAGAATATTGAAAGAAGAGTTTCAAGACTAATCTTTTTTTAAGCAAAATAGATAACATTAATAAGATTTTATGTCTGAAGGAAATATTAGAATTAATAAAGTTTTAAGGGAATTAAATATTTCTTTGGAAAGAGCTGTGGATTATCTAAAGGATAAAGGGATTGTTATTGAAGCAAGTCCAAACACAAAAGTTTCCGACGATGTATATTCTATTCTATGTGGACAGTTTGCCGGTGACAAAGGGAATAAAGAAGCTTCAAAGGGTGTAAGTGAAGAGATAAGAAAAGAAAAGGAAGCTCTTCGAATTGAAAGAGAAAAAGAAATCGAAGACAAACGAAAATTAGAAGAAGAGCGTCATAAACAACAAGAACTTATTAAAGCTAAGGCAACGGTAATTGCTCCAAAGCAAGTCGGTAAGATTGATTTAGAACCAAAAACACCAGCCGTACAAACAGCAAAATCAGTTCAAGTGTCAAAACCAGTAGCTGACTCGAACGAAAGTGAACCGATAAAGCAAAAGAAAGAAGTTGTTGTAAAGAAAGAAGAAGCAGCTCCAAAAGTTGACTCAATAGAAGAAAAAGTTATTGAGCCAGTTGCTGAAGAACCAATTGATGAAACGCACACAACACAATATCAAAATCTCACCGGGCCAGTATTAACAGGTCAAAAAATAGATTTAGCTCAATTTAATAAACCCAAAAAGAAAAAAGAGGAGTTTAAAAAAGACTCGGCCAAACCAGCTACTGCAGCAACTGGGCAAACTGCTCAACAAGCAGCGAACAATAATGCTAATAAAAATAAAAGAAAAAGAATTCCAGGCAAACCAGAACCAGGAAAACCTGTTGTTGGTGGCGGAGGCGGAGGCAATGCTTTTGGACCAAATAAACCAGGAGGCGCTAAACCAGGCGGTGGATTCCAAAAAGGAAATCGTCCAGCTATAGTTCAAAAAGTAGAGCCAACGGAAGAAGAAGTTAAAAATCAAATTAAAGAAACTTTAGAGCGTCTTCAAGGAAAAGGAAACAAATCTAAAGCAGCCAAATACAGAAGAGACAAACGTGATACGCACCGTCAGAGAAGTGAAGACGAAATGCAAGCTCTTGAAGAAGGAAGCAAAACAATCAAAGTAACCGAATTCGTTACTGTTGGTGAAATTGCTACAATGATGGATGTGCCAATTACAAAAGTAATAGGAACTTGTATGTCACTTGGAATCATGGTTACCATGAATCAAAGACTTGATGCAGAAACACTATCTATTGTAGCTGATGAGTTTGGCTATGAAGTTGAGTTTATAACAACGGATATCGAAGATGCATTAGAAGTTATTGAAGACAAACCTGAAGATTTAGTGCCACGTGCGCCAATTGTAACCGTAATGGGCCACGTTGACCATGGTAAAACTTCGTTGTTGGATTATATTCGTAAAGAAAATGTAATTGCTGGAGAATCAGGAGGGATTACACAACACATTGGTGCTTATGCCGTAACTCTTGAAGGTGGACAAAAAATCACATTCCTTGACACACCTGGTCACGAAGCATTTACCGCGATGCGTGCCCGTGGAGCTCAGGTTACCGATATCGCGATAATTGTGGTTGCTGCCGATGATGACATCATGCCACAAACAAAAGAAGCTATTAGCCACGCACAAGCTGCTAATGTGCCGATGATATTTGCGATTAACAAAATTGATAAACAGGGTGCTAATCCTGAAAAGATTAAAGAAAAATTAGCTGCTATGAATTTATTAGTAGAAGATTGGGGTGGAAAATACCAATCACACGATATCTCTGCTAAAAAAGGAACTGGCGTTAAAGAATTATTAGAAAAAGTATTGCTTGAAGCTGAAATATTAGACTTAAAAGCAAACCCAAATAAACCTGCTGTTGGAACTGTGGTAGAAGCACAGTTAGACAAAGGAAGAGGATATGTGTCAACAATATTGGTACAATCCGGAACTTTAAAAGTAGGAGATTATGTATTGGCAGGAAAAAATCACGGAAAAGTGAAAGCCATGCATGACGAAAGAGGACATACAGTTATGTCAGCTGGACCGTCAACACCAATATCTATTTTAGGTTTGGATGGTGCGTCAACGGCTGGAGATAAATTCAACGTATTTGAAGACGAAAGAGAAGCAAAACAAATTGCAACAAAACGTTTACAATTAATGCGTGAGCAGTCGGTTAGAACACAACGTCATATTACCTTGGCAGAAATAGGTCGCCGTATTGCTTTGGGTCAGTTTAAAGAATTGAATATAATCCTTAAAGGAGACGTTGATGGTTCTGTAGAAGCACTTTCGAGTGAGTTTTCTAAATTATCAACTGATGAAATCCAAATAAATATTATCCATAAAGGTGTTGGAGCCATTACCGAAACCGACGTTATGTTGGCTTCTGCTTCTGATGCTATCATCATTGGATTTAATGTCCGCCCTGCTGGAAATGCTCGTCAAATTGCTCAAAAAGAAGAAATCGACATTAGAAGTTATTCTATTATTTACGATGCGATTAACGATCTAAAAGATGCCATGGAAGGAATGCTTTCTCCGGAAATGAAAGAAGAAATTACCGGTACGGCAGAAATCAGAGAGATTTTTAAAGTATCTAAAGTAGGAACTATTGCAGGATGTATGGTTACCGATGGTAAAATATTTAGAAATTCTAAAATCCGAATTATTCGTGAAGGCGTTGTTATTTTCACTGGTGAATTAGCTACATTGAAACGTTTTAAAGACGATGTAAAAGATGTTGCCAAAGGATATGATTGCGGTATGCAAATAAAGAATTACAACGAAATTGAACAACTTGATATCATCGAAGCTTTCCAAGAAGTGGAAGTGAAGAAAAAGATGAAGTAATAAAAGAAAATCCCGAGCAATCGGGATTTTTTGTTTATCTCTATTCTGTCTTTCAAGCGAAGGTGGGACACGAGTGTTAGCGACTTGCGAAGGAATCTATTTATTCGGCTTAATCAAAAACGCATTCGGATATTTCTTTTTTAAATCGGTGAGGTTTTTTTCGGCTTCAATCCGAGTTTTGAAATTCCCAACCCATACTTTATATAAAGGCGTGCTAAAAACTATTGTCGCATCAATATTCTTGTTTTCTTTTTTAAAATCAAGCAATGTTTTTTTAGAATTTTCAGTGTCACCGTTAAAAATTTGTATTTTATATCGGTCATTTATGGTAATTGAACTGTTTATTTTCCTTTTTTCATTTAACAGTTGCTCAAACTTTGGATCTTGGCTCACACTTACTTTAGCGTCTTGACTATAGCTTTTTTGACACATAAAGACAAGAGTTAAAATAGAGAAAATAAATTTTATTTCTTTTAAAAACGTCATAATTGTTTGATTTTTATACAAATGTAAAACTTAATAAATTAAACAAAAGAGAAATCATTATTTAGAATTAATATAAATTGATATTTAAGACATATTTAAGGTTTTGAGAATAGTTCATAAGTCGTATTTTTGCTCAAGTTTTTAATAAAGCGGCGTTTTTTTAATGAAAAACCTTTCTAAAAAAAACGAGCCAACATAAGCCGATAATTACTTATTATATGAAAAAAGTGGGTAACCATAATTCGATTTCAAGGAAAATAATCTTCAGTTTAGCATTAATGCTAACTTTCTCCTTCACTTCATTTTCACAAGCAACTCAGCCAGCAGCAGCTACACCAGCCACTGCAACAGCAACAGCAGCACCAGCTGCAACCACTGGAGGCGACGCAGTAGCAGGGAAAGCATTGTTTAACGCTAATTGTGCAGCTTGTCACGCTTTAGATAAGAAAATGACTGGGCCTGCATTAAGAGGTGTAACCGCACGTCACCCAAGAGATTGGTTTTATCCTTGGATTGCCAATAGCTCTGCTATGATAAAGTCAGGAGATGCTGCTGCCGTTAAAATATTTAATGAATATAATAAGTCAGTAATGACTGCGTTTCCTCAATTGTCGAAACAAGATGTAGATAATATTTTAGCTTATACGGATGAGCCAAAGGTTGAGGTAGTAATTCCGCCTGGCGGTGGAACTGCAGGGCCTCCTGGAACAGCCGGAAGCGAAAGCGGAATTTCAAATAATGTTATTCTTGGTGCTTTATGCTTAGTATTGTTAATGTTGGTTATCATGTTGTTCTTTGTAAACAATGTATTAACTAAGGTTGCAAAAGCAAATGGTATTGAAGTTGCTAAAGCAGAAAAAAGAATGCCAATTTGGAAAGCATTTGCTAAAAACCAATTTTTGGTTTTAGTTTCTTCCATCTTTTTATTATTAGCCAGCGGATTCTTTGTTTATGGATACTTAATGCAAATTGGTATTGATCAGGATTACGCTCCAATTCAACCAATACATTACTCACACAGAATACACGCAGGAAGCAACGGAATCGATTGTAAATATTGCCACTCTGCTGCACGTGTTAGTAAAAATGCTGGTATCCCTTCTCTGAATGTATGTATGAACTGCCACAAAAATATTTCTGAAGTATCTGACACTACGGCTACTCCAGAACATTCAAAAGCATTCTACGACGGAGAAATTAAAAAATTATATGCAGCTGTTGGTTGGGACGGTTCAAAATATACCGGTAAAACTAGTCCGGTTAAATGGGTTAGAATTCACAACTTACCAGACTTTGCTTACTTCAATCACTCACAACACGTAACTGTTGCTGGAATTGAATGTCAAAAATGTCACGGCCCTGTTCAAGAGTATGAAATCCAAAAACAATTTGCTCCATTAACCATGGGTTGGTGTATCAAATGTCACCGCGAAACCGATGTGAAAATGGAAGGCAATGCCTATTACACAAAAATTCACGAAGAACTTTCCAAAAGATATGGTGTAGACAAATTGACTGCTGCACAAATGGGAGGAACAGAATGTGGTAAATGCCACTACTAATAAAATAATTTAAGAAGCTAATATTTATATACGATGTCATCGAACAAAAAATACTGGAAAAGTGTTGAGGAACTAAACGAAAACAGTTCTATTGTTGAGGCGCTTAGAAATAATGAATTTGTAGAAGAAATTCCAACTGATGAATTTTTATCTGACAAAGAAGCATTATCTTCTTCTTCAACTTCTCGTCGTGATTTCTTGAAATACGTTGGATTTACAACTGCAGCTGCAACATTAGCAGCCTGTGAAGGTCCGGTACATAAATCAATCCCTTACGTTTTACAACCGGAACAAATCATTCCTGGTGTTGCTGATTTTTATGCAACCTCAATGTTTGATGGTTTTGATTTTGCTAATTTATTAGTGAAAACCCGTGAAGGACGTCCAATTAAAATTGAAAACAATACTATTGCCGGTGCAAAATTCGCTGCCAATGCAAGAGTTCACGCTTCTGTATTATCATTATATGATAGTATGCGTTTGAAAAGAACGAAAGTGGCTCAAAAAGACGCAACATGGCAAGAAGCTGATTTGAAAATAAAAGCAAGCTTAGCCGATGCAAAAGCTAAAGGAGGACAAGTTGTTTTATTGACAAACACATTGGCAAGTCCATCAACTGAAAAGTTAATAGCTGAATTCATTGCGAAAAACCCAACAGCCAAACACGTTGTTTATGATGCTGTTTCCGAATCTGCTGCATTAGATGCATTCGAAGCAGTTTATGGAGAAAGAGCTTTGGTTGATTATGATTTCTCAAAAGCAAATACTATAGTTTCCCTTGATGCTGACTTTTTAGGAGATTGGCAAGGAGGAAGTTTTGATTCAGGCTATGCAAAAGGAAGAGTTCCTCAAGCAGGAAAAATGTCAAAACACTATCAGTTTGAAGCAAACATGACTTTGTCAGGTGCTGCTGCTGATAAGCGTGTTCCAATGACAGTTGCAAATCAAAAACAAGCTTTAGTTAAAATATACAATGTAATTACAGGTTCTGCTGTAGCAACTGGAAAAGTAGCTAATGAAGATGTAGTTTTAAAAGCTGCACAACAATTAAAAGCTGCTGGAACTAAAGGACTTTTAGTTTCTGGTATTCAAGATAAAAACGCACAATTATTAGTTTTAGCTATCAATCAAGCTTTGGCTAGTGAAGCATTTTCAACTATCGGAACTCGTCAAATCAGAAAAGGTTCAAATGAAAAAGTGGCTCAATTAGTTAAAGACATGAATGCAGGAAGTGTTCATACTTTAATTATGAGTGGCGTAAATCCGGTTTACACTTTAGCGGATTCTGCTAAATTCGTAAGTGGATTGAAAAAACTTAAATTATCAGCTGCCTTTTCTTTAAGAGAAGATGAAACAGCTTCAATCACAAATATTGCAATTCCGGCACCTCACTATTTAGAGTCATGGAACGATTTAATGTTGACCAAAGGAACGTATTCTTTGACACAACCAACAATTCGGCCGTTATTCAGCTCTAAACAATTCCAAGAAGGATTATTGTCATGGATTGGAAATAGTGCAGATTATTACGATTACATAAAAGTAAATGCAGCTTCTTACACCAATGGTGCTTCATGGAACCAAACGGTTCATGATGGTATTGCTGTTGGTGCTTCAGCAGGTGCATCTGCAAGCTCAGCTGATTATGCCGGCGCTGCAAATGCATTAGCAAAATCAAAACCTGCAAACGGATTTGAATTGGTATTGTATACTAAAACAGGTCTAGGTGATGGGCAACAAGCTAACAATCCATGGTTGCAAGAGTTTCCTGATCCAATCACAAGAGTGGCTTGGGATAACTATGTTACGGTATCAAAAGCAGATGCTGATTCATTAAAATTAGAAAATAAAATCGTTGCTAATGGAGGTCTTAACGGAAGTTATGTTACACTTACGGTAAACGGAATAAAACTGGAAAATGTTCCGGTTATAGTTCAACCTGGACAAGCTAAAGGTACTTTAGGTATGGCTTTAGGTTATGGTAAAAAAGTTGGGCTAAAAGAAGAAATGCAGGTTGGTCTTAATGCTTATGCATTCTACGCTGGTTTCAATAATTTACAGTCGGCTACTATCGTAGCGGCAAGTGGAGAACATGAGTTTGCTTGTGTTCAGTCACAAAAAACGTTGATGGGTAGAGGTGATATTATCAAAGAAACCACACTGGAAATTTTTAATACTAAAGAGGCAAAAGAATGGAATACCGTTCCTATGGTTTCTTTAGATCACAAAGAAGTTCCTGCAACATCAGTCGATTTATGGGATTCATTTGATCGTTCAGTAGGTCACCATTTTAACCTTTCAATCGACTTAAACGCTTGTACCGGTTGTGGTGCTTGTGTTATTGCTTGTCATGCAGAAAATAATGTTCCTGTTGTTGGAAAATCTGAAATAAGAAGAAGTCGTGATATGCACTGGTTGCGTATTGACAGATACTATTCATCTGAAGAGACTTTTGCAGAAGACAATGAGAAAAAAGAAAACTTTGATGGTTTATTCGGTAAAAAAGGGTCATTAGGCGGATTCGGAGAAATGGAAAATCCAGCGGATAATCCACAAGTATCTTTCCAACCGGTAATGTGTCAACATTGTAATCACGCTCCTTGTGAAACTGTATGTCCAGTTGCTGCAACTTCACACGGTCGTCAAGGTCAAAACCAAATGGCTTATAACAGATGTGTTGGTACTCGTTATTGTGCAAACAACTGTCCGTATAAAGTACGTCGTTTTAACTGGTTCTTATATAACGGTAACGACGAATTTGATTTCCATATGAATGATGATTTAGGTCGTATGGTAGTTAATCCGGATGTAAACGTACGTTCTCGTGGAGTTATGGAAAAATGTTCTATGTGTATCCAAAAAACACAGTTGACTATTTTAACAGCAAAACGTGAAGGTAGAGAAGTTGGCGTTAACGAATTCGAAACTGCATGTTCGGCAGCCTGTTCAACAGGTGCTATGGTTTTTGGAGATGTTAATAATAAAGAAGATAAGGTAGCAAAACTTGCTGAAGATAAGAGAATGTATCACCTATTGGAGAGTGTTGGTACAAAACCAAATGTGTTTTATCACGTTAAAGTTAGAAATACGTAGTATAAAAATATTAATTAAGAAATAAAGGAATATGTCGTCTCATTACGAAGCACCCATTAGAAAACCATTAGTTATTGGTGAAAAATCATATCACGATATAACTGTAGATATAGCTGCTCCAATTGAAGGAAGAGCTAACAAACAGTGGTGGACTGTATTTAGTATTGCATTAATAGCTTTCCTTTGGGGAATTGGCTGTATCATATATACCATTGCAACTGGTATTGGAACTTGGGGATTAAATAAAACAGTTGGTTGGGCTTGGGATATCACGAACTTCGTTTGGTGGGTAGGTATCGGTCACGCCGGAACACTTATTTCTGCCGTTTTATTATTATTCCGTCAAAGATGGAGAATGGCAATTAACCGTTCTGCTGAAGCGATGACTATTTTCTCTGTAATCCAAGCGGCAATATTTCCAGTAATTCACATGGGCCGTCCTTGGTTAGCGTATTGGGTATTACCAATTCCAAATCAATTTGGATCACTATGGGTAAACTTTAACTCTCCATTACTTTGGGACGTATTTGCAATTTCAACTTATCTTTCTGTATCATTAGTTTTTTGGTGGACAGGATTGTTACCTGACTTTGCTATGCTTAGAGATAGAGCAGTAAAACCTTTTAGCAAAAAGATTTATTCTATTTTAAGTTTTGGATGGAGCGGAAGAGCAAAAGACTGGCAACGTTTTGAAGAAGTATCTTTAGTGCTTGCAGGTTTAGCAACACCACTTGTACTTTCGGTTCACACGATTGTAAGTATGGACTTTGCAACTTCTATTGTACCAGGTTGGCACACTACCATTTTCCCACCATACTTCGTTGCAGGAGCAGTATTTTCAGGATTCGCAATGGTAAACACCTTGCTTATTATCATGAGAAAAGTGTCAAATCTAGAAGCTTATATCACCATTCAACATATCGAATTAATGAACATTGTAATCATGATTACAGGTTCTATCGTAGGTGTTGCTTATATTACTGAGTTATTTATTGCATGGTATTCAGGTGTTGAATTTGAACAATATGCATTCTTGAACAGAGCTACCGGACCTTACTGGTGGGCATATTGGTCGATGATGACATGTAACGTGTTTTCTCCACAGTTTATGTGGTTCAAAAAATTAAGAACTAGTATTATGTTCTCTTTCATTATATCAATTGTAGTAAACATCGGTATGTGGTTTGAGCGTTTCGTAATTATCGTAACCTCTTTACATAGAGATTATCTTCCATCATCATGGACGATGTTCCAACCAACATTTGTAGATATTGGAATTTTTATCGGAACAATAGGTTTCTTCTTTGTATTATTCCTTTTATATGCAAGAACTTTCCCTGTGATTGCTCAAGCAGAGGTTAAAACAATATTGAAATCTTCGGGAGAAAATTACAAGAGACAAAGAGAAGTAGAAGGTCACAATCATTCAGATAAACATTAATAATTGCTATGAGTAGTAATAAAGTTATACACGCAATATACAATGATGATGATATCTTAATGGATGCTGTAAAGCAAACCAGAAAAGCACATCACCATATTGAAGAAGTCTTCACACCATTTCCGGTTCACGGTTTAGATAAAGCAATGGGACTTGAACCAACACGATTAGCTATTTGTGCCTTTATTTATGGCTGCATTGGATTAAGCGTTGCAGTAACCATGTTAAATTTTATCATGATTCAGGACTGGCCACAAGATATTGGTGGGAAACCAAGTTTTGCTTTCTATCAAAATATGCCGGCTTTTGTTCCTGTAATGTTCGAGATGACAGTATTCTTTGCAGCGCATTTAATGGTAATCACTTTTTATATGAGAAGTAGATTATGGCCATTCAAACAAGCTGAAAATCCTGACGTTAGAACAACAGACGACCATTTCTTAATGGAAGTTTCGGTTAAAGATAATGAAGCCGAATTGGTAAAGTTCCTGAAAAGTACAGGTGCAGTAGAAGTTAAAGTAGTTGAAGTTGAAAATGATAAGCATTAATATAGATATGAAAAGTTTACTT
>Ga0315902_10003195_pt1 | contig 24752 bp, 24 predicted proteins | sample LakEriMetagenome_9_FD_203523 | JGI IMG/M metagenome (GOLD analysis project Ga0315902, IMG submission 203523) | Freshwater fungal communities from buoy surface, Lake Erie, Ohio, United States - Buoy 12 MA117 | ecosystem: Environmental > Aquatic > Freshwater > Lake > Lake biofilm | place: USA... | reverse complement strand
TACGCCAAACAGGAAAATGTAAAAAAAGATATCTTTTTTGTAGTGCCTTCGAATACGCTTGAGCATCTTTCACAGTTTGTCTACCCACATGCAGATCACGATGTATATATTATCTCTGCAGATTCTCTCGAACCGATACTACTCAGCCTTCAAAAAATTGAGGAGTATGAGTATGCCAAAGAGCTAACGCCAGATCAGCGCGCTAATATCTGTAGGGTCATTGGACGATTTGCGCATCTTGCTAAACGCAGAGTGCAGGTAGATAACTACTTTGCCACCCAAACTATCGAATTAGCCTATGCCTGTGAAAATTATTTACCTGAGGAGATCATGAATGATGTAAAAGAGTACGAAAAAGCCGAAAAACTAAATCCTCCCCAGGAAAAGCGCGTTAAGAATATACCCGTAGGTGATATCGAGAAGGATACTAAAAAGGTGCAGCGAGAAGCAGAAGGCAGAGGCGTAAACATTGATGCCGACGCAGTTTCGAAAAAAATTGATGATACCCCCCTCTATAAGCAATAGCTTATGGAGGTTAGACAATTTGAAAGCTTTAAATTTAGTAATATGAAAAAATATAAACTAGTCGTAGATACTCACTTTCCAAAGCCAAATCCAAAAGAGCAGCAATTAAAGGAGCTTATCAATGGACGAAAGCCTAAAAATGCAAAAGAGAAGAAAATAGTTAAAGAGTTAGAAGAGATGAAAAAGAAAGGACAAATTCCCTATATCCCAACTGATTTATAAAGCAATGAACTCCCTCTCCAAATCCCGCTTTCTCTCCGGCTGTCAATGTGAGAAAAAACTATTTTTCGACACCTATCGTAAAGACTTAAAGCCACCAACACCTGAGGCGAAGCAAGCAGTATTTGACACTGGCCACACCATAGGTGCTTTGGCACAACTGCTTTATCCAGGTGGAAGAGATGCAAACGATGGTATCAATGGAAACTGGAAAATAGCTATAAACAGAACTAAAGAGTGGCTTGCCACTGGTGTAGACACCATTTATGAAGCAACTTTTAGTATACCTGGAGGCTTTGCCGCATTGGATATACTACATCACCAAAATGGAGAACGCTGGGCGATTGAAGTAAAAAGTAGCGGATCAATTAAGGACTACTACCTAACAGATGCCTCCTATCAATATTTTGTTATGAAACAAGCAGGGTTTACCCCTGACAAAATGTTTCTGGTATATATAGATAAAGATTATGTCAAAAATGGTGAGATAGACCCAACAAAGCTATTTAAGCTACAGGACATAACTGAAACGGTTATCGAAAATCAAGAAGCAGTAGAAAAAAAGCAATCGTTACTACTTAATATGCTAGCATCCCAAGTTGAGCCAAGCTGTGAAATTGGTAGACACTGCGGCGAACCCTTTGAATGTGATTATATACATCACTGCTGGGCTCATTTGCCAGAAAATAGCGTCTTTGATATTTATCTAGCAGGAGAAAAAGCTTGGGAGCTTTACAGGGAGGGCATTTATTCAATTACTGATTCCCCCGAAAATCTTTTTAACATCCCAAGGCAAAAAGTACAATTAACTGGTACTATAAATAATGAGGTACAGGTAGATTATGAAAAGCTAAAAGAGTTTTTGAGCTCTTTTACTGGCCCACTCTACTTTTTTGACTTTGAAACAATCAACCCTACCCTACCAGTTTTAAACGGTACCAGCCCCTTTCAGCAAGTTCCATTCCAGTACTCCCTTCATATTACGGATATAAATGGGCAAATAACCGAACACCGGGAGTTTTTAGCCGACCCCGTAGATTTCAGGGGTAATGACTCCATAGATCCAAGGCGTAAGTTGCTTAATCAGTTAAAAAGAGATATCCCATTAACAGGTACCATCATTGCTTATTATGCAAGCTTTGAGATTTCCAGACTAAAAGAGCTTGCAGAAGCATTTCCTAAAGAAAAGGAATTTATCGAGTCCCTAATTGAAAGAGTAGTAGATCTACTTGTACCTTTTAAAGCTGGTTGGTACTATGCACCTAGCATGAAAGGGAGTAATTCTATAAAATCCGTATTACCAGCCATAGATCCTAGCTATTCCTATAAAGACTTGGAAGTCACAAATGGCACCGATGCAAGTAACATATACCTATCGATGGTAAAGGGTGATTTTACAGGTGATTACGAGAAAACCAGAAAGAATCTTCTGGCATATTGTAAACGCGATAGTGAAGGAATGGTTGTTATTTATAGGCACCTGAAGTCATTGTGCAATTAGAGGTAGTTTACAGCTCTCATTTTCAGCCAATAAGTAATGCGCTAAAGAAAGTTTCTTTGGCGGATTAAAGACGTTAGTAATAATCATAGGCTAGGAATTAATATTCATTTTAAAGTAACTACTAACTACCCCCTCCCAACAATTACATGAAAAATGATAGCCTCTCTGAATTTTTAACTATTTACGAATTATCGAAATGGATTAGGTTATCTAAATCGCATATCTATTGCCTTGTAAGCAAAAAGAAAATTCCTTTTATAAAACTAGGCGGTAAACTACTTTTTAGCTCTGAAGAAATAAGAAATTGGGTTGACCAGAGTTCTTATAACCCAATCACAGAAAAGTCAACTGCTAAAAGAGGGTGATCCTAAAAGTCCAGTACAAGTAGAATTACTTCAGCCTAAATCCAATTAGCCACTTAGAGGAGAAATCTACTGTTTTTACCAGTTCAACAATAATAGTACTGATATTGATCGTAATGATAGAGGGCTTACTCAATAGTTCATAGGCATCTGCCATTCCTGCAATTGGGCTACTTCTCATCTCATCGAGATTAATGACCCCTGGGCTTGCCTCTTGATCTATATAGATTACCATTCTTGAACTAATAATTAGCGAAGAGAAGAGTATGCAAAAAAATAGGCTGAATTGTAACTTTTCCAAGACGTCCGAAGGGATTTCAATATTCTTTAGGTCACTAGCATTGGATATCCCCATTTCCCGCAAAAGTTCTGATAAGGCTGAATCGATTCCTAATAGTTGATCTAAGGGGGCAATGGTAAGCACTTCCTTTAAAAAATTGTCCGGGAAAAGGCCCTCCTTAATCTTTTTGAGCCGATCAATTCCAACTCCTTGCTTTCGAAGCGCTATCAAAACCTTAAGCCAAGAAAGCTCTATAAAGCTAAAACGGTTCCAGGTCTTTTTGTTGGCATCCACCTTGGTACGAAAAGGGAGGAGGCCATTTTTTTTCCAGGTAAAGAGTAGCTGTCGCTCCAGTACAACTCCAGACTTGGAAAGAGTGTGCTTGCGCTCCGCTAGTTCGTCCAGGAAGCCCAAAAAACCAGAAAGGTCTGATTGGAACAAGCGTAGATATGGCCCAAAATCAAATCCCTGAAGTTCAGCTTCGTTACTATTTTGTATATCCACGTTGACAAAAATAATCATTTTTGATTAATAGACAACAACCATCAAAAATAGGCCCATACTAGGTGATACCTGTTGTTGACGAATAATGAAAATGTGTATCCCAGTATACCCTCGTATACTAATGAAATCTATGGTATACAAAGGATTATATTCATGGAATATACGATTCCGAAAATCGGAATCATGGGTTGCAAAGGCCCCTCTTTCCTGGGTTTAGAGGGGAGGCCTTTTTGCTCTTGTACTGTGAAAAATATGATTTATTTGTCTATTTTGTTTGACGTTTATATATTTGCATGTCATTCTGCCATGATGTAAAGGGAGGCTTCTCAATTACGTCCTGTGGAGCGGCCCGGCTAAAGTATAAGCCCGGATTAGTATCACAAAAAAGAGCTCAACATATGAAAGCGGAAGTAATTTGTTTTAGACCCGGCCAGGACCTAATGGCTCTCATCATGTCTGAATGCCACAAAAGAGGGATCGGCGTAACTGAGTATATGATCCAATTGGTATACGGAGCCTTAGAAACCGAAAAGGCGCTCGAGAAAGTTAAAGAGGGGCTGAGGGCGGTAAGAGCACATCTTTCCGAGGGTGACGACTTGGAGGAGGCTATAGATGTATTGGATGCCATTAATCAAATAATAGAGTAATAAAAACAATATGAACAATAGCATAGCAAACCCCGAGCTGCTCAAGGCATACCTTGAGCCCATCATCAATGATATGGTGGACAACCGCGTAAAGCAGGAGCTAGATAGAAGACTAGAATCCATAAAAGCCCGAAATGAACCTGAAAGGCCCATCCTCATAGATGAGGCCGCTAAGATGTTGGGCTATAGCCGTAGCCACATGTACACCCTTTGCAGAACAAAGAAGATACCATATGTCAAGAAAGGGAGGTGGCTGTATTTCTATGTATCGGAAATTAAGGGGTGGCTGAATAAGGATAATCAAGATATTTAAAAAACAAAATGAAAATCTACCCTCAAATGCTAGCTAGCATGCATCAGTCTGATGTTTGAATCAGATACCAAGACAACAAACACCTTCTTATCATGTGTTCTGCAATAGGCATCAATAACTTTTTTATATAGATCTTTAAAGGTACTCTCATCCCAATCAATGGTTAAAACTAAGTTTTCTTTATTTGTAGGTAAACATCTAAACCATGTCTCCACTAACTTCAACATCATTCCTTTAAAACCGATTTTACCGTATGTCGGATAATATTTTTCACCAAAGCTACCACTAGCTAAAGCAAGACAAAAGGGATGACATACACCAGGAACCTCTGAAGGTATTAAGTTTATATTACCTGCTCCAATTCGTTTAATAACCCCATCTTTTAGCCGGTTGATATTATTCTCGTCTTTGTTGCTTATATTCTTCCATATTTCATTTAAGAACTTTTCTGGATTAAAAGATTCAGTATCCAGAAGTGAGTGAAATGTTTCAGCGACTTCATCTAAAATTTTGGCAGAATATTCTCCACCAGAAGATCTTATTTCGTCACTGATTTTTCTGAATTCTCGAAAGTGATTCATGGCTATTAGTTTTAAATTTTTAGGGGTATTTCTAATTTTTTCTCTCGTAAAATAAAGCAAATGCATTCGCAAGCTTCATTTGCTCAGGAGTTCTACACTCTGGCTCAAAAAGCTTAGGAGAACCTACTAGAATAAAAGAAGCTTTTGCTCTTGAAACTGCGACATTAAACCTATTTGGACTATATAAAAAATCCATCCCTCTTGGTATATCTTCTGCCGCTGAAGTTACCATGGAATAGATTACAATTGGAGCTTCCTGCCCCTGAAATTTATCTACTGTTCCTATGTCCTTAAAGCCATCAAGTCGAAGCAAAAGCTCATAACGCTGTGAATTATAAGGGGTTATAATCTTAATATGTTCTGGGGTAACAACGGCCCTTTCCCCGTCTGCATTTTCCCAAAAAACATCTCCTTTAGTCAACTCATTAAAAACACTTACTACCTCCTCCACCTCCTCCATTGAGTAAGTAGTATTACCATGATGGGCAACTGGGCGATAGAATAGGCCAGAGCCAGAAAATTGTGTATTACCGGTAATCTTTTGCCTTTCTAAATTTTGTGCTGTAACAAGCCTGCCATCGTAATACAGGTCAGAGTTAAACGAACAAATACTAGGGTGCATCCGCCATGTGGTTCCTAGAAAAATACCTTGATCCGGCGTAATTGTCTTTGCACCTTGAAAAATATGCTCAAGCGCTGAGACATCAATTCCATCCGGATGAATTCCTTGAATAGGTTGCCGTAATTGCTGTGGATCACCAACTAATACTAGATTTTTGGTCGCGAAACAGCATACAAGCGTATCAGCCAAAGAAAGCTGACCAGCCTCGTCAACAAATAAATAATCTACCGAATTTTCTAAACTTGCATGAGCCCACATGTTACTCGTACCTGCCAAAACTTGTACTCTTGAAATACTACTATTTAAGTCTTCGTAACTCTGGGTTGTTTGCCACGATACAATTTCTTCGCTGTCCCGCTCAGGTTTTTGAATAATCTCAACTTTTTCATTGGCCTCAATAGCAGCTTCATGAATACCCCAAAGCAGATTAGTGATAACCTTATGACTAAGCGCTGTTACTCCAATTTTTTTTCCAGCTTTAATAAGACCAATTATTAGTCTGCTAGCATTATATGTTTTCCCTGTACCAGGAGGCCCTTGAATCGGCAGTACGCCTCTATCTAATTTAAGTAACCATTCCAATCGACCCTCAAAAGAACTTTTCTTGCCAACCACATCTGAACTAGTTCGAGGTTTCTCACGCAACATTAAATCAATTGCACATTGTAGATCTGGATTATTAATACCGCTTTCACTAATTAGCTCTCCGATTTGTACGATTCGATTTATTTTATCTTCGCTTTCGTAAAGATTAAATCTAAAAGCTGAAACAGGATGAACATCTCTTAGTTTAGAAGGCTTATTTATTCGAATAATTCGCCGATTACGATCAATGAAAATAACCTTTGATTTTCCATCGAAGCCATTAAAAAGCAAATCATCGCCTTCTCGTATATCACACTCTTGATCAGGAAATGTATAGTCGTCAATAACCCTTGTTCGAGCTATTTCTCTTTGACCCGTATAAACCAATCCATATAAAGCAGCCGAGTCTTCAGTAAGTTCGATTTCTACAGCTTCCTCTAGCCTAAATTTATCCCAAAAAACTCTTTTTAACTCTCTTCCGTACCAATCCAATAAGTGCCAAGCTATATACTTTGCTGCATGCTCTGGTCGAAATGCAGACCGATTAGGTGGTAGTCCGGCTTTGAGCGCATCAAGAATAGGTCGAACTCTCCCCTGGTGTTGAGTGATTTTCTCATTAGCAGTACCCGAAGGCTTTTGTGGAGCAGGTATTGCCTCTCCATTATCTCTAAGTTCTTGTCTTAATCTACATAACCACTGAAACAGGGCCTCGGTCGATCGACAATCGTCTTTATTATACGTCTTGATTTTTTCCCGCATTTCAAGAGTCGCATTTTCAGGACAACCCGTTTCTAAAAGAAATTCGTAGTCAGCCTTCAATGGAGAAACACTGCGTAAATCAGCTTCCCGGAGATAACCATGGTACTTCTCAAGGTCCTTTAATGAATAGCGTTCCACTCCAGCCTGCAATGATTGTCGAACAACTTGGTGTAGATCTACAAAAGTTCGGGACCGAAGTAATTTTTCCATTTCTTCAGTTCGAGTAGCATACTTCAGCATCAATCGTTTAAACGCAGAAGTTTCGTAAGCTCCAAAATGGTAAATATGCATATCAGGACTTTGAGTCTCCGTTGTAATAGCTAAGTCGATAAAATCCTGAAAGGCACTTTTTTCAGCCTCTTCTGTTTCAGCCCAACGAATGTAATATTCACCTCTAAAAACATATCCAAAAATATACTCTCTTCCATTTGAGGGAACTAATGGGTCACCTTCTAGATCTAGAAAAATATCGTCTTTTTGCGGCTCAGGCAGATTATAAAAGCCATATGGTGGTACGCGCTCTGGAAATCTATCTAATAATTTTGTTTGGGGTTGATTCGTTTCTCTAACTAAAAGTTGGAGATGTGCCTGTTCTCTTAATTTTTCATATGTAATTAAGGCGCCACGGTTAGGCCGGAATGCCAAAGGAACCGGCAAATTTGCTAAGTCCTCTAACTTATTTATGTTTTGGAGTCTCAATTCTTGTAATTGAGTTTTACCTAGCCCTGCTACAAATTGTAAATGGTCGTCATCTCTTCTAGTTTTATTACAATCTGTCCACCAATTACATACATCACAGTGGCTTACTGGATCGGGATATGTTTCTAATGGGTTTTTAATCGCATTAAGAAAATTTTTCTTAATTACTCGATAATAAGCAATGTAATCAAGGACCCTATACTCCTCAGTTCCGCGAGGGTGCTTTACATACATATTCTCTGGCATTACCCCTTGGATACTTGCAATAATTTCGGAGTATAAGGCTATCTGCAGTATTGTACCAGCCTTAGTGTTTGTTGCGAGCTTCGTATCATATACTTCATATGACCAGTCTCCAAAATCACTTTTCTTATTTACTCGAATTAAAAAATCTGCCCAGCCTTGCCAATTATCCATCTCCATACGGGCTTGATATATTACATCAACTCCCAAACGCATAGCCTCAATAGTTTCCTCTAAAGCTTTAGAAGATTTGTTTTCTATTTTTACTACGCTTTTTCCTTCACGTTGTAAATTCAGCAAATACTCTTGTTCAAAATCCTCACCTCTTTTTTGTAGCGTTTTAATCAAATGACTTTTTCTGATTGGCCTGGTAATTTCACCTAAAGCAGCTTTTATATTTAAGTTCGTAAGATGTTTGCAACTAATGAAGCCTGAAAGGTCAGAGGCTGAAAAAAACATATCTCCGTTCTTATATTGCATCGCTCTATGGTTTAAGTATTATTTCCAAGAGAACAAAAAATAGAAATTCGCTTATCTAAGCATAAAAATAAATAAATTCCAATATTATATAAGATAAGGGGAAGTAATGAGTGTAATGAAACTTGAGTTTTAAAATTTTATAAATTATCAAATAATAATAACCTAGAATTAAAAATAAAATTAATTTAGACTAGCAAGTTTTTTCGAATTATTTTAAAGCGTAAATAATTTCGTTTATAATTCCAAGTAAAATTTTATATCCAGTAATTAAGGCCTTAATTCGTAAGGGCCAATGTTACTAGCGTAATCATAGTTGAACTTCAGCAGCATATCTAAGACTGAATACCTCATCCTTAGATAAAAACTGAAATTAAACTCAAAAAATGGCCTAATTAATAGAAAAAGCGGAGTAGCTAAAATTACTTAGAGGACTCTTTTATTAAGTCTAATAAATAAGTGGCTCTCATAAAATAAGCTGGATGTTCCTCGTATTTGCTTTTAAGAAAAATTAGTCCCCCATTTGTGAATGATTCAAATTGATATAAAAGATTTTTTATAACGCTGTCTTCATCTATCTGGCCTTTTTCAATGGCAATAAAGTCAATATCAGCTTTTGCGATTAAAGCAGTGAAAATATATTCTTGGATCTGGCTAAAATCTTTACGCAAGAGCCTTCCCGTTTTATTACCCCAGTCTTTAATTGGAACTCTAAAATTCTCTTTCTTTACATTTTCAGGTAATGGTACAAATTCATTCCGGTATAAACCTAGAAAAAAAGCATAAATATATAATTCGTATCCTGTCTCAAAGTACTTCCCCCTACTGTCTCTTTTTTCATTACCCCCCCCCCCGTACAAAGATAGTTTTTCAAATACGTCAGTTTTGTAGTCAGCATTAAAATTTGGGATTTTAGCCCTAAATGATTCAAACAGATTTTCCATTTTTTTAAATTTCAATTACCAGTGAGTTAATTGTATTTAATTTTCCATTATCAAATGGTCTTTCTAATCTTACCCAAAACGCTTTATTTCTCTTAACTTGATCGAATTCCTTCTTAATAGAGAGATTATTGTCACTATTTTTAACTATGAAGTCTTTAAGTAGAAGAATTTTTTGATTAGAGTTGTTATGCAAAAGGTTTAAGAATGAAGATGTCTTAGTTTCCCCAAATGATGAAGTAGGAGCGTCAAATATAAGTGGATATTCTTCGAATTTCTTTTCTGAAGCCAACTCAGAAATTGCAAAAAGCACAGCAATATGCATTGAAGTCTCAAGTGATTGATTTGGTGCTAAAAAGGGGCACCCGTCAGATTGAACAAGCTCAACATAAATACCAGTATTATTTGTAGTAGTACGCTTTTTCATAAAAATAATTTTTCCCAAAAAAGCATCTACATTAATTTTACATAAAATTTCGTTAGACTTATCTTCTAATCTTTTCAAAAATTCATCAAATTTCCTTTCTTTAGTGTCTTTAAAGATTATTTCAATATCTTTTAAAAGATCTCTTTTCTTGATTAAATAATTATTAGCAGACAGTGCGCCAATTTTATCTCTTAGATCAATTTTTTCACGAAGTGAAGCGGAAACATCCTTAAGTTGATGTTCAAAAGTGTCCCTACTTCTTTCCGAACTTCTAATATCTGCTTGCCAATGATTATAATTTTTAATTACATCTAATAATCTATCCTCCTCTAAAGTAGAATCCCCAAGTATTTTAGTTCTCTCGAGTATTTCAATATCAATTTTTTCTTGAATTTCTTTTGATTCAGTCTCTCTACTAAGATTAAAATCAAACATTTCTTGAATTTCTTTACTAATCGACCTAAACTTCAAAATAGAAGTATCATGATTAGTAGCTAAATGAGTTAGGCTTTTTAAATAGTTGTATTTAAAAACCTCCTCTGATTCTTCTTCTTTTGATTCTGGATTTAAAGAACTCAAAAACTGTTTTAAGTTATTTTCCATATACTTGTGAGCATCTGTACCTTTCTTTGCCTCTCTGTTACAAACCTTACATATTTCATCTTTTAACATTTCCTCCATTATTGCTTTTGTTGGAACTCCAATTGGCAAGGGGCTAGTATTGTTTACCAATTCAGCCTGAAGTATTCTTCTTCCCTTTGCTTCGCCCTTTGAAATATCAAATTCCTGTTGAATTTTTCTTTTTTGAACTTCAGCACCCTGAATTTTTTTTGAAAATTCATGATGAATCGGTTCAAAATGCATTAAAATCCAAAAATTATCTAATAAATATGTTGTATAATTTTCTTCAATTAAAGAATCGCATTTAGTTTTCTTTGAAAGGAGATTTTCTATTCTTTTATTTATTGTTTCTAAAGCAGTAGCATTTACAACAAATTTTTCAGCCTCTCTTAAATTTTGAGTTGTTTCTGATAAATTTTTCTCGATAGTGTCCAATTGCTCTAACAATTGAGATTTTTTCTGCTGTAAAAGATTGATCTGACTCTCAAGGCTCTCAAAATCGGCTCTCTTTTTAGTATTCTGCCTTGCATTATCATTAACCTCTTTCTCTGCTTGTTCTCGTAAATATTCTATTTTTGATGCATATTTTTCAAAAGTCCTTGCATCAGAAAATAAATTGACTAAGTTCAAAAGCGAGGCATCGTTTTTTAGAATATTTAATGAACTCTCACCTTTAAACATTGAGTATTTTCTTATTTGTGGTGGAAAAACAATATCTAACCATTGCCTTCCATCAACTAGATGTCTTTCGCCCGTTCGGGACTCTCTAACTCCGTCTAACACTGCCTTTGTAGTCTCGATGTTATCATCATTAACTTTATTCACTCGAAATTGACGACTAATTAAAACAGTCTCGTCCTCATGTTCACAAGTCAATCTCACCATTACTTGAAATGAATCACCGACAGTACATTCCGAAATAGCCTTATGAGAAACTAAACCGCTCTCAGGTGTACTATTTGTATTTTCCAATAACCACTCTATTGCATTAAAGAACTTTGTCTTTCCTTCACCATTTTCTCCTAGAATTATATTTAATCCCTTAGAAAACTCAAACTCCTTTACGCCAAAATAGCACAGGAAATTCTCGATTGTCATCTTTTTAATTATCATAAAGAATTCTCGTTTAAATGTTGAGAAACTTTTGTATTCAGTGATCTATCTGAGATATTAGAATCAGACTGAATAATATGTACAATCATGGCAATTGAATTAACAATAAACTTATCTGATTTCAACGCATCCTTTAGGTTATCAGGCAAATCTTTCTTTAAAATATCGTATTTACTTTGAATCATTTCATGATCTAAAAAACTATTAAGTAGTTCATTTGACATAAAAAAAATTTAATTGTAGAGGTTAATGTTATATGCTTCCAAAATTGGCCTTAATATTTCATAGGTATCATTTTTATTTAATGCTAAACTAGCAAAATCAATAACTCTTAGTAATTCATTCTTTAACATACTCTTGTCAATTTCTGTTATTCTATTATCTGAATATTGATGTGGAATAACAACTAAATCATGAATTTTCGCAAAAGACTTATCTACATGATTTCTTAATATTCTCCCTCTTCTTTGTATGAACTGTCTTGGATTTCCAGAGCTGGCACAAAAAACAGCTATTTCTGATCTTGGAATATCAACACCTTCGTCTAGGCATTTCATTGACGTTAGTACATCAACTTTTCCAGCACTAAATTCTTCTACTAATTTATTTCGGTCAAGAGTTTCAGAGGTAAACTTTCTTACCATTATTGATGGATGAACTTCGCTAACAATTCTTGTATAATCATTGATTAACTTTTTGTCATCATCACTTTCCAAGTACTCCTCGTAATTAGTATAATCAGACTCATTCCCCTCTGGTACATATACTAATGTAAATTTTAAACTGTTTCTATTATGATAGAATATCTCATTGATTACACTTCTAAAAACAAACATTTTGTTTGCAGCTTTATTGATGATATTCTTTCTTTTTAATAATAAATCTGTAACTTCTTTAGAATTTTTATAGGTCTTTGAATCTTGATCAAAATAATTCATTAGCCTAATTGTATATGTAAAATATTTATTATTTTCCTCTTCAGTAAGCTGAACTAAATGAGGTGTATAGGTATATTGACATAATCTTCCCTCTTCTAATGCCCTTTCCATCGAAAATTCAAAGCTATATGGAGGCCTATCGTTAAAAAACTGATTTAATTTATCATTACTTTCTTCATCATACTTTCTTCTAGGTGTAGCAGATAAGCCAAGTCTCTTATCAAGTTTAATATTAGGTAAAATTTTAATCAAACCTGGAGAACCCATGTTATGGACTTCGTCTGCAATTATTAAAGTTTCAGAGGGTAAATCATTAAATATTGACTGAAATTTAGGCCTTGAAAAAGATACGTAAGTAACAATAATAATAAACGAAGTGCTTGAAAACTTATTTAGAGTATTAAATTTTGATATTTGACTTAGCCAGTCTACTCCTGATGAGACAAGAATTAGATTTCTAAAATTAAAGCTCTCACACTCTTTTTTCCATTGATTTAAAAGTCCTACTGTTGGCACTAGAATTACAGCCTTATATGTAGAATCAGTTTTATATAGATTTAACAGACAGTTTAGAGCTGTAATAGTTTTTCCGGTACCAGTGGCCATAGCGAAAATTCCTGAAAAATTATTTAATGCCCAATTTTTAAACGCTTCCAACTGATATGGTCGTGCGCCTTCTTTAAATTCTACAGGAAACCGTGGTACCTTATTTATATTTTCAGCTGTTTCAGAAATTTTCTCAAGCAATTTCTTCAAAGACTGATTTTGAAGTAATTTTCTCTTTTTATCAATTAAGGTTTTTTCATCAACTAATAATTTTTCAATAGAAAGCACAGGGTATGTTTCACTGATGTTCTTTACTACATCGTCAACATTAACGTATTCAACAACTTCTGCTTCTTTATTAAATATCCTTGAAAACCAATTCTCATGTGATGTTATTTTTGCAACTGAGCCTTGTTCCCATGATAAATTTACATCTAACTCCTCTAAATTCTCCACTAACCCGTAATACGTAAAATTACACGAAGCTTTAAAATGGACTTTATTCCCTGAAGTGTCATAAAATATGCCTGATTTGTAATGGGCAATTCCTATGCTATTTTTTGGCTTAATGAGTACAATTTCAATGCGCTTGTTTGCGATAAGCCATGAAAGACAATTAAAAAAATGAGTATTATATTCATCTAAAGAGTCCTTCGTAGATTTAATATTTCCTAGATCTAACAGGTTGCTTTTTTCATTGATAAATTCTGAATTTATGATTGCATTGGCATCATTTTCTGATATAACGTGGTTTGCAGCAATTCTCATCCTCCCGCCATTGTACAAAAAAGTTGCAAACCCAAGTGACAGAATATTAATTGCTGAAGAACTAAAATATCCAAGTAGTAAATCAAACTTAATACTGTTAGTTAAGGCATGTAGATAAAAGGAGAGAGGCTCATTTGAGCTTTGGGTTCTATATACCCTATCCTCTGCAAACTCTATATTTACTAAACTAGTATCCAAGTTTATTATATAAAACAGCTTGCACACCCCTCAGACTCACTATCATCAAGTAAGTCTAAGAGATAAGCGCTTTTAGGTTGAGAATTATTTCTTTTTATATACTCTTCCTTGATTGCCTGAACGCGCTCTGGCCGTTTCATCTCCTCTAGGCTCTCATGCTGCGTCCAAGTAAAACCTTCTTTAGCATTTTCATACTCCATGGCTTTTTGAAATAGCTCTGGATGTTGCTCCAAAAGCCAAACCCACTCAATTTTTTGTTGAAAAAAACAAAAGTAACATCCTGATCTAGAACGAGCATACTCCCCTTTTTTTCCATTAACATCAAACTCAATTTTCTCATAGTATGCCGGAACTCCTACTCCACTATCACGGAGAATTTTAAAAATATCATCTCTAACCTTTATATCCTCATTATCTACTAATGGAAAATTGGGCTCAGTAGAAAGGGGGTATGAAGTCGTCTTTAAAAACTCGAAAACTGCAGCATTGAATTCTTTTATACCACGACTCAAAAGTAAATTCAACTTTTGAGCAATTGTATTTCTCGGAGAAACTTTTTGCTCAATTAATTGAATAGTTCGATCATCTATACTTGACTTATTGATGAATTGATAAATTTCTAGTAAGGCCGGAATGTTTTCATTTTTTAGAAATTTATCGATTATGTCTTGGCTCCATATATTTTTTCGAAAAGGAAAAATAGACTGAATATTACCTTTTCTTGAAATATAACCCTCTCTCTCTTCATCTCCCCGTATGCCAACATAAGAAATAGCTAAATCATCCCCTACAAAATCTTCGAATGGGTCTAACTTCAGTTTCTTAGTACACCATCTAGAGCTTGAGGAGGGTAAATAACCGCCATACACATTAAAAAAATGGTCAAATGGATCCTGACTACTTTTATCGGCCGCCTTCAGCTTAGTTATTTTTTTTCCTAAGTAAACTTCTAGCTTATCGATTAACTCATAAGTTTCATCTAATTCTTTTCCAGTATCACATGTATAATATTCTATGTCGAGAGCAGGATATTTATCTCTTAAATAAATAGCTAAGGCAGCGCTGTCCTTACCCCCTGAAATACCTAATACATGTCTAACTTTATTTCTCATCACTTGCAAGCAATTCCTGAAGAATCTTGGTTAATATTACTAAATTTTCAGCTTTATCTACGCCTAGGCTAGACTTAATAGATGAAATACGTTTTTTCATTTCAGCTTGCTTCGCTTTAGGATATCTAACAACTTGCTTCACAAGCCCTTGCTTAACCGAGGTTAGTTCCAACTTTACTATATCATCTGCATCAGTTAAATCATCAATACCACCCAGCTCAGATAAATTATCAAGCTCTAAAACAACATCCTTCAATCTCAGGTATAACAGATCTATCTCGCCATCTTGGATGCTGCTTAGTGACTTCCCAACAAGGGATTGAGCAATAGCACTTAGCCAAGCCTTTCGATCCTCTAGCTCAGAGAAAAGACGAGCGGTAAATGTCTTTTGAGCTGGCAATAGTAAATGTGTCTTAAGGCCCTGGTATCGAAGCTGAATGGATTTTTTATAATCAGGAAAATGAGATTCGATACCAAGAACCTCCAGAATAAAATAATTTTCAAAATGACCCACAAGTTTATCATGACATCCCTGTAATTCCTTAATAGTAGCTTTTAGCTTTTGAATAAACTCTGCAATAAGCTTTGGGTTATCGGAGAAATCTTGCGTATTGAAACCAAGAGCAATCGGGAAATCCTCAAAAAATGTTTTCTCAGGATCTTTTGCGGTTGATATAACAGATCGAATTGCCTGTGACGATGGACTCAACCACCGCTGGGTTTTCTTAGAAAACTCAGGAAGATCCCGATAAAAAACCAGGAATGGCTTGATGGTATCAATAAAACTCTGATTGGTAATTTTATTATCTGTACCCTGGTTTAAAAACTGCCGGTATTTATTGAATAGCTCAAACTTTACACCAACAACGTCAAAAGCCTTAATTGTAAACAAAGAAGGTCTTTTAGTAATTAACTCAAGAATATCTGTATTTAAATCAGGGACATAGACGTGGCTTTCATATAATGCAAACTCATGACTTTTCGCCAAGAGGAAAATAGGAAGCCAAAAATCAATAAACCCGTCTTTTAATTTAAATGGCCTTGATGAGAATATTTCAATTAGTTCAGTTAACTTTCTCTCTTTAATTCGTGTCGAGTTGATAAAATCTTGTCCGGCGATCCAAAGCTGCTTAAATGATTCATCTGTTGGAGTAGCTAACTTTCCAGCACCGTTTCGAACAGAGTGTATCCCTGTTTTTGACAGTAGGGAAAGATAAATGCTCTTCTCAGGAGGAAATTCATTGTCAGCAAAACCAAGATTCTTTTCATCTATATTATTAATAAGACGATCAAAGAATTTTCTTCTAGCAAAAGAAATTTGGCTAGACACCTTGGTTCTATTAACCATTTCATTTTTAAAATAAGGTGTCGAGTGATAAACCTGATCGCATATAGATGAAAGGCGTTGAATAAACCGCGCCTGATTAGGAATGGATACTGATACACCCATAAAATACCAGTCTATACTTCCATTACCTGAGTAAATATTATCTAAAACTTGGTGATTAAGGAGCTTTACATAATGATTTTGAATAGATGCTAACTCCCTTACTGCGACCTTATCTTCTGCATTTATCTCTTTAACTTTTGAAATTTTTTGAATTTCGAAAAGTAGATTTTTTATCTCAGCAGTATTCTTAAAATAACCAAATAGAATAGCCTCTTTACAATTTTTTGAAATTTCTTGCACTTCCCGTCTAGAATCTTCTCCTTCTGAAAATACAAGATTTATGAAGCCATCAATCTCCCCTTCTGGAATTGCCTGAATAGGTGTTTCCGTTAGTTTAAACTGAAAATAACGAGGTGTCCCTGTCTCATAAATATTTGATTTAGCAGAAACAAATGGGAACTCGAAAAGCTGTGATAATTGCTGAACAACATTAGTTACTTTTTCAACAATCCTACCGGCATCATCAATTGCTAACTCAATATCAAGATCAGTGCCTTCTGCTAAAATATACTTTACGCTGTGCTTTACATAACGAATAATTTTTCGCTTTTCAAGTGTCGACAGAAGTTCCTCTGCATTTGTAATTTCTAGTGCATAACGAGCGTATGCAATATAGAAAGAGGGCTCAAGTTTTGCAGTTGCTGTTGAGAATATACTTAGTAAGCCAATTAGTTTTATAAGATCCTCTGCATTTGCGTGATCATCTAAATTTGTGAATATACCATCAAGCTTTTCAATTGCACGACGAATACTTGCCCATTGTGTATAATGAGTGTTATACTTCGATAAAATATAACTGTGATAATTATTTATTAAATAGTCATAAATAGCAGGTATTGAATAGTAAGGTTTTTTAAGCTGCACAAAGGCGCTTATTGCGAGTTCATCATTCGAATCAATAAAAGAGAAAAGACTTCGCTCATTTTGTCCATATTTTTGAAGAGATAGAGTTAATACGGCGCCGGAAAGAATATCAAAAGGGTATAGCTTTTGTGCAAGCGTTTTATCAAAATAATTCTTAAAAGGAAATACTTTTGCTTGCTCGATCACCTGATATAGCCTATCAAATTCTTTGTTAGGAGACAAAGAGCTGAATTTTTTTTCTAGTCGATTCGCAGCAAGAATTAGAAGCTGCTCAACAGGCTCATTAAAAGGCAGCTCCTTCAATCTTCCTTTAACCTTATCCCACTCTTGACGCTGTGTCCTTGAAAGGTGTATCGAGTAGGCTGAAAAATCCTGATGAAGGGTAGATATAAATAAAGTATCATTTTCAGAATTATTGGCCCATTCAGCTAATTGCTGTATAAAATAGAGCCCTTCTTCTGGATTATTTTTAGATGTAAATTCTAGAAATTTACCAAATTCATCAACTACAATTGCGAGGCCTTTTTTCTTTTTAGCTAATGCCTTACGCTTATTCTCAAGCTCAGAAATTATCAAGTCAGAACTTAATTCCTTTTTGATGCCAAAAATTTTAGAAAAAGATTTTTCTAAGGATGTGTATTCACCAACAAGATCAATAAATTCAAATTCTGGTAAGGCACTTATTGGTTTTTTAAATTCCGAAAAGTGTAACACCTTTTTAGATAATGACTGAGTCAGAGCAAGAAGAAAAGAGGATTTTCCTGTACCATAAGCACCAATCAGTACAAATGAACGAACACCACTATGATAGTTATTTAATATTGTATTGACAGCCTGGCTAGCATTTCGAGTTTGCGTATAATCAAAGTGAACTCCTTTATCACGCTGAATGTTAACCGAAGGCGAAAATTTATTTTTGACTGTAGTAGGCATTTAGTACGTCGTATTTATTGATTGATCTCCTAAACTGTAACTCCCTCACTCCTGCAGACTCTGTAAAAGTGATACTCTTATAACAAGCAGTAATTTTTTCAATTTTTGATAACAGCCCCCCTTCGTTGATCGCATATATTACTCCTGGAGAATTGTAACCAGTTAGCAAATCTTTAAAAGAAATGGATTTACCATATTCAGGATTATCTAAGATTGAAAAAAGTACGATTTCAGCGGGTAAGTCAACTTGGAGTTTATTTTCGATTTTATACCAATCTACTAGTTTTCCCTCTGCATTTTCAGCTTTATGTACACTGATTAGATCCAAGTCAATTAACAACGAAGAAAAATCCTCCTCAATATCTATTTTTGATTCTTTATAATAAGGTTTTAGATAGGAACGAAAGAACACGCCTATATCTGTATTCACAGTATTTGCATTGAATCCTTTAAGTCGCTCTGAGTCCAGTAGCCTTTTTATAAAAGTCAGCAATTGCTCTTTCGTAAATTCTGAGCGACCTTTTCGAAACTGATTGAAAACTAAGTTGTAAATCGATGCTTTATTAGTTTCAATAAGTTTGTAATGAAGCAGCCAGATAGTTCCTAGGTTTTCGATATATGGATCGGCACCAGTTCGTTTTCCGAAAATATACTGGGCAAGTTCATTTGGCTTCCCCTTCTCATCAATTAAGCCAAAAGACTTAAGCCAATATGAAATAGCATTGACCATATTCTTACCCACTCCAAGATCAACTACAGCAGATTCGGAAGAGAAGCTTTTGCTATCCAATAAATAATCATAACCCTTTTTTAGCCACAAATGCTTACAAACAAAGGAGTCATGACCAGAAAATTGAAGCTTCACGTTTGCCATATTTTATAAAAATAGCAGGTAGAGATAAAAAATGCAAGACATAATAATACTAAATTAATTAGTAATTCTTGAACGTGCTACATTTTTCCAAACAAAGTGAAGTTAACTTAATTAGCATTCAGCAGAAGCACCCATTAATAAAAGAGGTGAAAGCGTGTAAAACTTAAAAAAAGTAAAAATTAAGGCGAGAAATATAATTAATTTTATTATAAATAAATGATATTCAAAATATTATACGCATTTCATCTTTTGAAACATAGACATCCTTCGCCTTCCCAGAAATTCTAACTGATACATTATTTATTAAAAACCGGTATTCCTCTAGCTTTCTTGAGGATTTAATTTCCTGGGGGGATTTATCACCTTCCTTTTTCTCTCCGCCTGAAATAGGTTTCCTCCCACGCTTAATTTCAGGCAGCCGTAAACCCTCCTTTATTAGTCTTACCCTCTGGTTGTAGATAGTAGCTTGCGAGACATTGAGATAGTCTGCAACCTCAGAAGTTGATTTCCCTGAGGCCAACATCTCAGCAATCTTTGCAATATCAGATTTTGAAAGTCTGTTTTTCATACAAGGGTATATTAGGTAAAAATACTAGATTATAAACAAGGCCTACTCAACTGGCGGAAAATAGATCTTTCCCCAGTCGCTTTCAGGATGCTGCATCATAAGTTCAATCACAACAGGTAATAAAGCCAATAATATATTACCTCCATCACGTACTTGTGCACGATTAACCTGGCTTTTATAAGTGGCTCCGCCATGAATCAATTGATTACGTAGCACGTATAACCGGTCTAGCACTATACGCAATAGATAAGGCACATTTTTTTCTGAAAGCGCTTGATTAGCATCTATAATCGATTGCCGAAATCCCTTTTCCCAATTACGACATTCACCACGCATATTATCCCAAAAAGGTCCGTAGACAAACTTATTTTCGATTAACAAGCGAACTGGTCCCGAAAACTTATTCCATAGAATATTATACAATCTTGACTCATGGTCACACGCAACAAGACGGTCTACAAAATCAGCAAATCGTTCCCGCTCTTGCATATGCTCAAATCTTGCTTCGTCCATGGCATATAAACTATTCATAGATACCCACAAACAAATTAGCCTTAAATCCGGGGTTTTATCTTGCTCTTCGGCAGCTTTATGCCAACTAATAGCGCGGTGCAGGCGAATCGCATGCGATTCCGTTATCTTAGAATGAAGAGATTTAAGTTTACGCTTCAGGTTAGCAGATGTCATAATGTAGAGGTATCTTTTAAATTAGGTCTTTTTACCCAAGCTGAGGAAAATTATGCAAATCCGAAAGATTATATATTGATTTACAGCCACTTTTTTTATACAACTAAAATAAAATGGAGCCTGGAAAGTTTGAGTTTGGAAACCCTTAAGCCCATCAGCAGAATGTAATTTAATCTAACATTTAGTAATTTGTCAAAGGTAAAACACCCTTCATTCCAAGTTATCAATAACTACAAAGATGAATTTACTAGAAGAACATATTAAAAAAGTAACGAATGAATTTAGGCATATCGTTTTAAATACTATTACAGCTGGACCTAGGCAAATTCTAGAACCAGGAGGAACTTTTAAAACTGTTTATGTTGGAAGTGGTAGAAGTTTAAGAAGCCAACTAAATTTAATTTGTCCAACAAAAGATTTTTATAAAACAAAGCAAATACTTAGAGAACATCATGAAGAGTTAGAAAAGTACATTTCGATGGCATCTACACCTCAAGCATTTAAAGCAGCTTGGGATTTGAGGTCAAATAAACTTACAGTATCTGATATTGAAACAATACTTTCGCTTGGTGGTCAAATAATCCCGCAAAATAATTTTTCTAGGGTTTTTAAAACAGAGCAACAGGGAGTTCTTTACAAGAATAAGAGATTTATACTTGGGATTAGACATTCTGAGGGTAATTACGACGATAAACTTGATGATTTAGGTCGCTTTTCTTATCAACCCCCAAGGGACATTTCAGGACTTTTGAGATATAGGTTTCTTGAAAGAATGTCCCTAGAAATGAAAATTGATTTAGTTGTACTTGCAATAATGTGGTTTGATTATAAAATCAACAACAAGATTAAACAAGTTTTTATTTTAGCACCAGCAAAAATTTTAATTCAACCAAATAGTGACACTGTTATTGATTTAAACTCGAACATTGCCAAGCCTTTAGAGTTTCAAATAATTCAAAGATCAGAAGCTTTTCAAAAAATTATACAAATTTTTTCAAGAGACCAATCTAGTCAAACAATTGAAATTAGAAATGAATTGGAAGATAAATTAGCGAGAGAGTTCTCTTATACACAGATTAAGGACTCAAAAAAAGGTAAACGTATTAAAAAATGGGCTCAAAATACGGCACGAAATTGCCCTGGAAATATTTGTAATAATATTTCATTTTCTTCCTTAAGCTACTCTGAGATATCATTTGGACATATAGTTTCTCAACAATGGGGACGATCATTTCCACACATACAGGGCAAAATTGACCACCCTGACAATTTATACTTGACTTGCAAGAGATGCAATTCAAGTCTTCTTGATTATTTCCCAGATAATAACTTACGCGATCGGATAATTAGTTGTGGTACTATTGGTGATTGGCTAAGGGCTAATGAGCAAAATATAAGAAATACGCCTATCTAGTTTAAGTTAAATAAATAGAAGCGTATCAGTAAAACTACCCGAACTTACTTCTCACAAATAAATCTGCAAGAAGACTCAATATTTAAAGCCGAAGTAAAAATTCCATAAAAGCATATTTAATGCTAGAAGAACTTATTATATTTAAAAAAATTACAGGAATAAAGTTGTAGTGATTATTTAATACTTATTGAATTCTTACTTTTATTCAAATCGTGCAGCTTTTGATTTCTATATTTTTCTATACATGCAATAAGACTTTCAAATTCTCTTTCATCTAGAATTGCATCTAAGTACATGAACTCCTCGTCTTTTCTTTGGCTGATATCCGTAATCTTTTTGCAGGTAGCCCATGCGTAAGTTAGATTTAGAATGGTACTTCTCGCTAGTCCAAGCTGGTTGCCTTTGATAACAGTGTATGCTAGGATTGAGTTGTAATTTCTATTAGTCTTGACCGAGTCAATGATTTCTTCGATAAGGGGATGCTCTTTTGTATTAATACAATTATTGAGCTGCCCGAATACTTTACTAGTAATAACTAGAGTAAAAGCAAGGCCTATAAGCTTCTTTATAGTTCTGTAATACATAAAAAGTGTTTATTTAGGTTATTAGAAGTTACGGTCAGCAATACGATTATTAAACTTACTCAGCAAACCATACGTTTACCAGCCCATAGTGAATTCCAACTCCCATCTTTGTGAATCGGGTATTCCAGCCTTTTTCAAGTATACAGTCTCTATGGCCTTTGGAGTTAACCCAGCCTTTCAAAACCTCTTCTGGATCAATAGGCGTTGTTTTAGGATCATACATAAAAGAAATCTCATAGCCTTTTGTGTTCATCCCTACTAGCTCTTTAGGCTTATCCCACATAATAGCCCAGTCAGCATCTTTGTCCTCTGAGGGTATACAGCCGCCTTTCCAACGGTTGGACTTAGACCAACTGTGTAAAGAGCAGGCTTTGTCATCAAAGCTGTAGTTTTCAAATTGGTCTACAGCATGTATATAAGCCACTAGAGACAGGGAATCCGAATACTTTAAAGCTGTTTTCCCATTCTTTACCCGATAAGTATTGATCATTTCAAATAAATCCAGATTCTTTGAGTCAGGGGTTCCTGTAAATCCTAGCAATGACCAGAAAATAAAGACAAGCAGGTTCATAGGTTATTATTTAAGGTTATAGAATAGAAGAGCCAAGGGTCTGTTTTAGTCCCACCAAAAGATCTAACGACTGTGCCCGAATTAGGTCTAGCAACACTTACAATAGCTCTTAGCCTCTTTTCTTTTTCAATAATACCAGCATTAGATAGTTCTTTGGTAATATCTATTGTAAACGCAATAGGAGCTGTAATTCTTAGAATGCTAATTGTTAATGTTTCTTTATAGTTAGGGAAAACCGTAATGAGCTTAGAGTCTTCAATCGTTGGTAGGTGCTTTTTCAACTCAGGTTTTTCTATGAAATCTTTTACGCTAGCAAGCCTTTCTCCTAAAATGGGGACTCTTATATCCATTAAAAAGACGGCCGGATAGAACAGAACCCGCTCTTTTGTTTTACTTATCATTTCAGCATAAATATTGCCTTGAGATACTAACTTATCTATCCAAGCTCTGTGAAGAGGGCTTGAAAACTGATCAAGGTTTAAGTAATGCTGAAATATGGCCCCTTCTAGCTTTTTGCCAAAAGACCTGCCTATCGCCATGTCTTGATAATACTCCTCAACTGAAGCCCCTGTCTCTGTTTGTTCAACAGTCATGATAGGATGTCCATTGAACTCATAGTCGGCTATCTCTTTATTTCCAATGCTTTTACGGCTATTTGGATTTAGTGTTCCATAGCCTAAATAGGATGGGAACTTTAATGCGCTTTCATTCATAGTATTGTATTTAATGTTGAATAATTATAATCCCAAGACTCTCCATCAGCTGTAATAGGGTCAGTCAGGCTAAGGATAATTTTGTCCTCTATAAGTATTGGGGACTTCCCAAAACGCTTTGTAAAAGCAATATGAAGAGCATAGTAAGACACGGCTTGAGCATGAGATCCTACAATACCCACTTTCCAAGCACTATTGTAGGTATCTATAAGAGTGGCATTACTCATTTTACCATATATCCCAAGCATTTCTTGTGCAAAAGCTCTGTCCCCAGGCTTTTCTAAAAGCATGTACTGAAGTTTATTTGGCATGGCTTAGTATTTTATGGTTATAGTTGTATCATCTAAAGAGATTTTGTTCTTTTCTGCAAAACCTGGGTTTGCAAGAATTACACATCGCAGGCCCGTAAACCCTTGAATATAATTTCCGGCTACTTGCTGAGGTTTTAGCCAAAAGACTCCCACTACATTGTTTGTATCAGCTTCTACTAGAATTTGCTCAATTGGAGTCTGATAGTTCTGAAGCGTAAAACTCTGAATTGTAGAGTTATCAAAAAGTAGAACCAGTGGCTTTTGGAGGTCTTTTGCGGTACGGTAGCAAGCTGATTGAAATATCTCTATTTCAGATGTTGCCAGCTCTGCTTCAATTTTAGTAACCCTAGTCTTGCGCTTGATTGTAATTTCTGCATTTCTCGCAAATGGAAATGAAAGATGTGCGGCAGGTTGATTTTTCATGTCATACTATTTAATGGTGATTAATGTTGATTCTTTTATTGATTGTTGCAATTCACTCTCTATATCAAAACGTGGGAGTACTTCTTTAAAACGAGTCGATTTAAAGTGCCTCTCCATATATACCCTTATCCCATAGTAAGTGGGATAATGGCTCCATTCACCCTTAATTTCTTCGAGAGTGATACCTGGAGTGCCATCAGGCTTGTAGATGTTGGAGAAGATCTCACGAACAGTGTAGTATTCGCCTTTTACTGGTAGACTAGAATAAGGCCTTTTAGCCCAAATACTCCATTTGGAGTCGTCGATACAGCGTACAATAGAACCTGGTTTCATACAGATTGATTTGAAATAATCTGCACCAGGAAGAGGGGGTTAGGGG
>Ga0315902_10003194_pt1 | contig 24756 bp, 11 predicted proteins | sample LakEriMetagenome_9_FD_203523 | JGI IMG/M metagenome (GOLD analysis project Ga0315902, IMG submission 203523) | Freshwater fungal communities from buoy surface, Lake Erie, Ohio, United States - Buoy 12 MA117 | ecosystem: Environmental > Aquatic > Freshwater > Lake > Lake biofilm | place: USA... | reverse complement strand
AATATTTGTCAAACGAAAATAGATATTTATCTATTTATTTTGTGGTTTTACTTGACTGCATAAAATAAATAGATAAAGAGGCAAAAATAATAATTCGGGTAATGCCCGTTTTTCGTTTTATAGCGGTGAGTAAACGCCGGCTTGTTCCAAATTGGGAACAGTAATTTTTGATGTGATGTGGACTAAAAACATAAAATAAATGCCGGCGTTTACACATTAATATAAATTAAAGTGTCTATAATTTATATTATTGTTTAGTACATATTTAATAATATCATTATATCATATGGCTTAGCATCATCTGATACTAATGTGAATTGCTCGCCTGTATGACCATTTAGTAAATCTAACTCATTTAATTTTCTTACTACATTATTATAGTTTTGTACACTAAATGAATTTATTAGCAAGTGTGCCTGTTGACAATATTTTGTTACAAGTATAAAATTTATTATTTGTTGATTAATACTTATTTTAGACCATTTATACGTACGCACGTCACAATCTTTTAAGTATTCTCTTAAATCAATAGATCTATTTTTATTATCTACTACAGTCACCAAATATCCAGACGCACACATCTATATTATAAAATATTATAAAATATTACAAAAATATTACAAAAATATTTAATTCAATTTTTTTATCTACTAAAAATATTCATATACTATACTCTAGTTATAAAATACTATCATATTCATATTGGTGTATTATATATTTAATAAGTACATGACGGATTGGGACCAATTATTTTATGGTAATAAGGCTCTATTACCATAAAATAAATAGATAAGTTACTGTTTTTAATGACTAAACATTCAGCTTATTAACCGTAAAATATAGTCCAATATACTTTAATATATAACTATTTAATTTAGGTTATAATAAATTACATAGTTTACAGTGAACTTTTTACATCACGACATGTCAATATCTCAGATATTATTTCCATAATTCAGTAACAATCTATAAAGTTACTTTTAAAATGTGGTGTCGTTATAAAAAATGTTTGCTGTATTGGATATCTAGTGGATCTCATATATTTGCAAAATATTATTTAGTCTATATTACATTTTTATTATTTGTTGCTGTAACATTATAAATAATAAAGATATTTATGGATGATGTTTTATGTGCTGGATAGAAATATAACAATCTAATATTGTATAGCCTGGTGTCTCTTAGTATTATCCAACAATGCTTTAACACGATCACTATCAACATACTCAGTACGACCATCTGGATGTCTAATATAGCTTTCATCCACTGTATTTTCCGTACCATTTACATTCTTTAGTTTCTTACTCTGAACCAGATAACTACCATCATCTAATCTACGTTCAACTTGCTGAAATTGACTTATTTGTCTATGAGTGGGTTCAATATTATCATAGTTAAAAAAATTGTCTATACTACGCTGAAAATTATGTAAAATCCTAAACGGATCATAATCAAATGGATTACCATATCCACCATATAGATATCCATGTTGGTATACAGGTTGATTTGTATGATAATCACCATATCTATATCTACGTTCCTCTTCTAAATATCTACGACGTAATTCGCTTTTAGCACTATTATAATACCTTGATAGCTGTTCTAAGTAGACTTCCTTGTCTATGTTAGACCAGTTATATCCTAATATTTCATTGCGTTTATTAGAATAACTATTTTCTAATTGTTCATGAGTATAATTTTGTGGTAGGTTAAACACCGTGTAGTGGTTTAACTTTGTTTCCATTCTCTATATTTATAATGGATATTAATATTTTTTAGATTTTTTTAGAAGTTAAAAGAATATTCTGGAACTTTTTTTATTTAGCCACTAAAAATCAATAAATTAATATTTATTATCACTATAAAGCAGCAAAAAGTGAGTATTGTCCAAATTATTATGTTACCTATTTATCTATTTATTTTATGCTGTTAACATAGACTACAAAATAAATAGATAAATACAGCAAACATTTTTTATAACGACACACCATTTTGAAAGGAAATCTATAGACTGTTACTGAATTGTGGTAATAATATCTGAGATATCTCAGATATTTACATGTCGTTATAGAAAAAGTTGACTGTATTAGCCAATTATAAAAGTGGTTGTGTTTTGTATGGAAAGCTATTTATAAGATCTTCCATTTTTTTAGGAAATAGTACACGTACTCTATTAGTGGTCAAGTTACGATTTATAGTAATAGTAAAAGCACCATCTACTGTAATATCCAGTACATGTAATCGTTCTAGTAAATGTTCTTTTTTACCAAAAGCATGACTCATAGCGGTGTCAATTCTATATATAGCATCACATACACCTGTAATAGTATCATGTGTAGTGTGTCCTATTACCATTTTAAGATTTGGTCTATGTAATTTCTTTTTTAGATATTCCATATTTTTACACACGTTACTATCATCTGGTTCATAATCATTAATACTACTACTTCTATCCCACAAAATTCCATTGGATGCTGAGAAAAGATTGTCATATGTTTGGTCTACTAATCCTTCTGATAATCTACGTCGCAAATATTGATTATAGTTATCTAACTTATCTAATCTATCTATATTACGCACATTTAGACCACCATGTACAAAAACATAATCACCAATAACAACACCTACCATATATATACACGCCAATTTTTTACATAGTTCACTACCAGGTGTTAGAGCATTATATCTAGTTTTATTGTTACTAAATTTATAAACATTACTATTTGGTGTCATATAGTACTGGCTCATACGATCACCTGTAAATGCCCACCACTCATGATTACCTAGACATATAAATATACGACCACCATGTTGTAAAGCCTGTTGATGTAAATCACATAAAAAACCTAAACTACTTATTTCATCTCCCACAAATCCAGCATTTACACACCTACCATTTGAAAAATCATATCTACAATCATCAAAAATATCACCCGTTTGAACTACATATGTATTGCCAGCAATCCACCTGCCATTAATATCTATAATAGCCGCACCTAATAAACATAAATAAAGTGAACTAAAATCACCATGTATATCACCTATAGCAACTACTCGGTTGGGCATAGTATTAAATGTAGTATTATCCAAACATTGTAGCATTATATATTATTATATATTACTATTAATTTCAGCACATTCTTTAATAAATTCTATATCTGTAGTAATCGCATTAGATGCTAGTTTTGCCTTAACTAATATATCAATCACTTTTGATATATTAGTCATATTTATTTCTAACTGATATTCCCTATTATTAACTATATTATAGAGTTTTGCTGATTTAACATTAATGGGTTTCAATATATTATGATGTGCTAGCCAAACATATATTGCTGTTTGTATGTAGTGTTCCACTCCTAAAGTTTTAGTCATTTTAAGTTCCCAAATATTATCTGAATTCTCTAACACATCTAAAAATCCATAAATGTTAACTCTATTTCCATTAAAAGTATATTCATATGATAATGGAAACTCAAACTCAAGTCTATCACTACTCAACACTCCTTCTAGTCTAGATACGCACCGTTCTAGTTGTTCTAAACTTAACCAATCATATTTTTTAATCTGGCTCTTCTTAAAATTAAATCCAGATTTAATACATACCCATTCAGTGGATAGTCGCAACATATAATTACAGTCTTTTGCCAGCAATATTTTAGCATACAATTTTTTAGCATTATCACTATCATCATCACTACTAGTATTTATTATTTCCAGCAATCTATTCTGTTTTTTCCTATCTATCATAGTCATCTGTAACATTGTATTATTTTCTATATGTTTCACAATACTCATATGTCCAGTCTTCTTTAGTTCAAAATAACTTGGTACTACAACACCATTAATCTCACCTACTCCTTCTACTAAACCTTCCTGACGTGTTCTATACTGAATATCTAACTTAGGTACTGGATCACGTGTAATAGTAGTAAAAGATAACAGTTCCATACACTGGGAAATAACATCAACTGGAATGTAGCGAGTAAGGTCTGTAACAGCAAGAACTATAGGCATTTTACGACGCTCCAATTTCTTACGTTGACCCATTCGGAACTTACTACTCACTTCCATTTTACAATAATTAGGTAAAGCTGCTAAACGAACAAAACTACAGAAATCTCTATCTTCACTATGTAATATAGTAAGATGTTCTTTAGCTCTTGTTATGGCTACGTATAAAGTATTTGGTATAGTATTAGGATCTCCTTTTTTATCTATAAACTCGAAATATCCCTGGTCATAACCATATACAATTACACAGCGTCTTTCTAATCCCTTAACTTGGTGAAACGTACTAAACACTATTTTTTTATTGATGATTTCCAAATCTAATTTCTCTTCATCAGATGTTGGAACATAAATAGCTATACCCAATTCGGTTAATTTGTTAGCTAATTCACGTACTGGGGATCTTTCACTTCTAACACTAGGTGCTAATACAAATATCTCATCACACGTAACCCCAGCGTCCAACCAATTCTTAATCTCTAACAATGGCTTTGGACCATATACATCACATATTAAATAGCGCACATCACTACCAGATTTAACAGCATCTATGTGTGGAGCACCAACTACAGTGTTATTAATAAAACTACTCATGTTTTTAGTAATTCTATAACTAGTACTTAGTTTCGCCGTCTCCCATTCACCATAGAATATTTGACTACAATTAGTGAGAAATCTACTATCAGCCTTGTTAAATTGATATATACTCTGGCCCTTATCACCAACTATTATTAATTGTGGCATTTTAGTCTGTAATTTAATAATAGTTAGTAATAGTTTATAATATATAGGATTCATATCTTGTGCCTCATCTACTATAATCATATCATAATTATAGGGAATTAGAGTTTTTTTCTCGGGCAAGTTTAAAAATCGCAGAATACCATCATCCTTACTACCACCTTTATACAAATATTTAACACAAAACGCATGATAACTATGAACCTCCATATTATCTAATCCCAATTGTAAAACCCGCTCTCGTGTCTCTAATTTAAGTTTAGCATTATATGTTAGCAACAATATATCACGCTCCCTATTAGCATGGGCTATAAATAAACTGGTAGATGTCTTACCACTACCAGCCACAGCATTTATAGTAATATTTTTACCAGTTGATACTAAGTCTAAAATATATTTTTGCTCTTCTGAGATAGTTATATTCATTTAGTTACACATTTATTTTGCAGGATGAAAATATCAAATTCTTTTTTTCATAAATTTTAAATTCTAAACCTATTCCATACTATTTAGAATTTATACTATTTTAAAAATAAAAAATACGTTGAACTATATTAGTTTAATGTGTTACAATAAGCCATAGTATACTTTTTTTATAATTTATTTTTTAGAATAGTATTATTAGACTAAAATATATATTTTAGAAATGAATTAAATATCATGTATCACTGATAATTTAATAGTGTCTATAAATTTAATACCACCATTAAAAGCATATGGTCTACATAAGTAAATATGTTTTATAGCTTCACTCAACTCTAAATTGTGGTATTTTATTAAATATATAGCTACAAGCGCACAACTACGTTGACTACCTGCTCTACAATATATTAACACAGACTTTTGCTGATTAATATATTGGTTTATTTTACCTAACACACCACTTGATACTATAGCATTGTAGTATTTATGTGAATCATACCACTCATTATCATCTATATTTAATTTAATACCATCACATTTAAATGATGCTGGTAGTTCCAGTTCATTTGCACAACATACTACGAAGGAAAAACCTAGGTTTTTTTTAATAGAATTATAATTACCACAATATAAATAGTCTAATATTTTAGATAAACTCATCTTATATTTTTAATAGATAATTTTTTTAAAAAGTTTATCTAACTTAATTGATCATCTCTTTAGAAATTGTTCACTATATATAGCCTATAAAATTATCTTTGGTTTAATATCTTTACTTTTTTGCGTATATTAACTAAATTAATTATATTCTAAATGTAAATATACTATTAACTAGTCTATTCACATTTAGATTAATTTTGTAAATATTTATAATCCACTATAAAACGAAAAGTGGGCATTACCCAAATTATTACGTTTGCCTGCTTATCTATTTATTTTATACTGAGAAATGAAACCACAAAATAAATAGATAAATATCTATTTTTACTTGACAAATATTCAGTTGATTAGCCGTAATATAAAACTAGTAAATGTCACATCTATTTTACTAGTTTTACAATTGCGAAATTTTAGACTATTAATCACTTATAAATCTAAAACTGTGTAATTTGACAAATATTTCACTATTATTTTGTTTTTAGAAGGTTTTCAATAATTCGTGCACGTAATTCATCTTCTGTGTTTGAAATATAATCACGCAGTCCAATTGAATATGCTATATCATCTAATACATCCGTATCCAAATTATTTAGTTTTTCTCTCTTTTCATCCATAGACATGCGTGACAATTTTTCCATTATACCAACATTTTTAATAAATGTTTCATGCGCTGTGCATAATAAAGATATAAAATGTAAACTATATTTATCATCAGGTTTAGCATCTAATTTAACTCTCACACTTCTAAATTTGTCATGTATACCTTCAAATATATAAGTAGTATATGTATCAGTACTATTATGTTTTTCGGTTATAAAGATATTATCACGTACAAACTTAACATATTCAACATGTAGTAATGGTTTTTTACGCACAAATTTATCTATTAATTTTACATAATCACTAGAACGTAGTATCTCTTTATTAAACAAATCATGATATGCTGAATTTTCGCAGTTCATTAACATACCTAACTCAGTAAATAATGCTGGAACTATGTGTTGCATATAATAAGCATGTTTTTGTTCATTTGACCAAACATGATATTTTGACCAGGTATCTTTTGTTAATTCATCATTAAAAGCTATAGACATACTTTCATGACCCTTATGATACCATCTAAAATAAAAACTATTAAATTCCTTATCATTATCTAATAAAGCAACACATTTTCCATACATAAAATATGGAAATAATATATCTATCAACTTATTAACAAAAACTTCATTAGGACCAGGGTTCAATAAGTAGTTATATATAGGTTCGTACTTACTTTGATTAAATGCTTTTTCTGCTGGGATTCTAAGTATAGTTAGAATTGTTATTTCTCTAGCTGGATCAGTTGTTTGTAATAATCCTAATGCTAAATTTTTACGAGATATACCATGTTTTAGTTTATTTGTCAATGAACTATCCAGTTTGCTTCTAAAATCATAATTATTTGAACGCTTATCAAACAATTTTTTATACTCTGTCATTATCACATTAAAATCCATATTTGTTATTTATATAATTAATAAATAAAAAAACTATAAATTTATTTTATAGTCTATAATGTTTCCTAATACAGCAAACATTTTTTTTATAACGACATTCCCATTTTAAAAGGAAATTTATAGATTGTTAATGAATTATGCTACTAATATCTGAGATATCTCAGATGTTGACATATTGTTATAGAAAAAGTTCACTGTATATTATACATGCTAAAACACTTACACACACATTCTTTTACAAATGGTAATTGTTACCATTGTCAATCTATAATATTAATAGCACAAAATCTATAATGAGATATGAAGTTATAAAGCGAAAACGACTAATACTCAATCATTTTTTTCTATTTTTCCTAATTATTTGAGATACAAATATTTAAATGATTATACATAATATACGAGGGATTATTCTATCAAGTAGATAGAATATAGTAATTATTTATAATGTTAACATTATAGTTAGTAAAAGTATAATGTTAACATTATACTTTTACTAACTATATATGAAACTTGCAGTATGCTAGTGGTTTTTTAGCGTAGGTTATAGAATATTCGTAATGTAATTCCGTTAAATCTAATAATGGTTTAATAATATTATTGTTATCAATAATAGCTAGATGTTTGTATATTTCAGTTTTATTTGTTTCTTCAAATTTCCGGTTTAGTCTTACACAGAAACCACGAATAAATGAATGAACAACATAATAAAAATCACAAAAATTATTGATCATAAAATCTAGAGTTTTATGATCTCTATAATCTACATATTCTGATATACAAAATACATGATATCCGTTAGATGATTTATATATACTAAAACTTTTGTCTTTAATATTATTAAAATGTTCAATAATTATATCATCATTTAATAATGTGTCATGATTATTAATGTCTATATCAATAATCATCAAATTTTTAAAACATAAGTAGTATATATTATCTCGGATGTCACGAGCTAAATAATAGTTAGGTAATCTTTCTATAAAATACTGGTCACGACTTAAATTATTAATTAATATAGGTGCTATATTAATTACTGTGTTAACATCTTTATCTAGAATGTTAAAGTTGAATTTAGTTTCAATATTATTTTCAACAAGACTATTATATATATCAAATAATGGATCCTTTTTTTCTATAATAAGTCTAAAACTTTGATGAAATAATTCAAATTCTGGCAATTTATAATCTAACATCTATATAATAATATAATAAATGTTAGATGAAAATCAAACATATAAATTACTAAAAATATTTAGAAAATTTCGCATAAAATATACGGATTTAACATTAGACAAGTTTTTAATGGAAATATGCAACAAAACGGAACAAGAATTAACACCAGATGACCTAACAAAAATAGAAATAATAGTAAAGACTGAAAATGACCCCTGGTATAGAAAGAATATAACACCAAGACAACGTGAAATGGTTCTAGGTGTGTATGATAAATATAGAGAGAAATATAATATTACATTAGATGAATTTTTAACTAAATTTATACAAAAAGCTGATATAAACATGTTAACACATTATGATGTAAAACTATTAATGTATTGGTATAAATTAGGTAAAGATTATTGGACTAAAGATTATTATGTTGAAAATATAAATTTTAAAAAATTTAGATATATAGCAGAAGTAGAAACAGATGATTATATATATGGAAGCCAATATATTATAGGTTCATCTAAATCTATGAAAATATTTTGTTTTAAAAATATTTTATTTATAGACTATGATAGTAAAAATTTAGATACTATTATGTCAAACATAGATAATGATATAGATAGCTGGGCTATTTATGAAACTTATAATGGCTATCATTTTTATAATATATCACGTAGATTTAACTATTCAAATACAAATACACTAAAATATATGTTCAAGTTAGGTGCTGATATTAAACATTTACATTTTGTTAGAAGCACTGGGTTTGTATTAAGAACCAGCAAAAAAATAGGAAGAGATGAGCAATTTGTGGAACGTTACGTTAAAACAGTTGATCATAACAACATAGATAATAATATATTAAATATTATTAAATATAAAGATACACTACTAGAACACTAACAAATACAACTTCATTTTTAATAGCTGGTTAAAACGTTAGACACCATAAATATAGGTTTTAAAATTTTACAATTGTAGCACAGTAGGTATTATTCTTTAGTCTTTTATACAAATTTATGGTTTCATACAAAAAAAGTGGACACAATTGTGCACAAGATCATCGGCTAATTGTTAAGATTTAAAACCATATCCGCTTAATTAATGTTAATTTACAGCTAATCAACTGAATATTTGTCAAGTAAAAATAGATATTTATCTATTTATTTTGTGGTCTGTCTTAACAGCATAAAATAAATAGATAAATAGGTAAAAATAATGATTTAGGTAATACCCACTTTTCGCTTTATATTAGATTAATCATATTTGTACTATGTTAACATATATGATTTATCACCGTTAATTATATAATTTATAGTGGTGTCTAAGATACATTTTAGATTTAACATTAATTAAGTGAGTGTCTCATAATTATTTTGTATTTTTTAGTAAATTATGCTGTATGTATGAAATATTACTTTTTTGCTTACTAAAAATAAAATTTAATATCTTGATTTAAAAATACTACTCAAATTAGGCACTTTATTTTTAAAACCTATGCTAAATATTATAATTTTGTCAGTAATATTCACACCATAATATATTATAGACTAAGTATGATACACTCCCTAAGTGAATAGAAAATTAATATTTTATAATAACAGTCATTCTGTATTACAAAATAGACTTGTATATAGCGATTGTGTTTCTACTGGATTTTAAAAAAACTATTTTAAATCCAGTAGATATTATTTACTTTCTTTATAACTCTCCAAGAAATTATGGAATGTATAGCTTATGTTGAAATGATCGTACACTCTATATTTATATTGTATTAACTTATCAAAAATACAATCATCACTTTTATAGCAAATTGATTTAGTACTAGAGTTATACACATATCCTAATTCTGGAAAACTTAAAAGTGATCCCATTGGTTCTCTATATAAAAACTTACCATCTGTTATACTATCTAACGCAACATTATAACATCCACATGCTAAACTCTCTAATACTACACGTGGTAAAGCATCTCTACCACTAAACATTAGATTTACCTTTGTATTATTATACAATGTACATAAATCAGCTGGTTCTAGATGTTCAAAGTTATAATATTTTGTATAATTTAGATTGTTGGTTATTAATTTTTCATTGAAATGTTGGTCATGTTTTCCTACCATTATAAAACTTGCTATTATTTTTTGACGTTCACAATATAATATAAAATCTTGTAATAAATTTCTATTTTTTGTGGGTTGTAGTTCAGTTGCCACGAAAATATAGTCAAATTTCCTAAAATTTTGTGTGGCCATAAAAAAAGTGGATGGGGATTTCAAATATTTTGTCACACCACTTTTATGGAATTTTTGTACAAAAATTCCATAATTGTCCTCCTCCACTAATACCTTATCAAAACTATAGTCTATAATTTTACCAGCGGTAATATTACCATATTTATCCTGAAATAGTGATGTAGCACAATAGACTTCACTATATTTATCTCTAGATAAGTTATTAAATGCTAAGTAGTTATTACCACGGAAGAAAAACCTAGCACATTTTCTAAACAATTCTAAATGCGTGTTTTTACTAATAGTCCATATATAAATATTATCAGGCATAAATGGATAATATAATTTAATATTACTATATTCTAGATTATCATCTGATCCTAATACCACATAGTGATTGTTTTTACTATAATCAAATTTTGTAAAATATTTAGTAAAATATAGATAAAATAGGTCTGTGTCTATTATTTTTTGCACATTAAGTGACTTACCTATCTGATTAGATTTTATCATTGGTGTTAGTTTATCGCCACCATCTACTATGTTACCATCCCAACTGGAATGTAATTTATAAAACCCAGCATTATCATTTTCGCCTATTATTGGTCTATTTTGATTATCAATGATAGATAATATCATATTTTGTAGGAAAAGTGGCACAAAATTGGTTTTTAATCCATTTTTTAGTGGATGTGGCGGCAATTTTTTTAGTTTCAAAATATCACTAATTTTTGTAATCCACTCCTCTATATTTTCTGGATTTTCTACAATATTACTGGTATTAAACATGGTAAAGTTTCCTATATTTTTAGTTAATAATACCTGACATCCAGCCTGTATAGCTTCTTTTAGTGTATTTGGACTACTATCATAAAAACTATTCATGCAAAAAAGCTTGACATTCCTAAATAGAACTAATAAATCAGAGTGGTCAATGTGAGATATTGTCTCTACATTATTACATTTAATTATTGGTCGTTGATTTATACCTATAATAAGTATCCGGTATTTATGTATTTTATTTAACTTTGATATTAGATCTACAAAAAAACCATAGTTTTTTACCTTTCTCTTCCAACTATAACTACAAAATACCAAATCATACTCTCTATCCAACCAATTTGTATTTTCTATTTTACTATAGTCATAATCTATATATGTAATATTAATAAATGGATATAACTTATTAGCTACGTCATAACTGCGATTTATAATATCAAATGTTAGATCACTATTTGGCATAATGTATTTTAATACTCCAAATATATATTTTTCCAACTTAACATCGTATTTTTGTATAAATTCATAGAGATTTAAACTAGTATCAAATTCAATATGTTCATCACCATTATTCACAAAACTATTAATATCATTATATTGATAGTATGTACTTAATGTTGAAACCATTCGCAAACCACTAGGAGAATATAATACTTGTTCTGGACTAACTTCTCTAAGTAGACAAGTAAATGCTTTGTAGTTTTTAACAAAAAATAAACTTAGTTTACCAAACCGATCACGTATTTGGTTTAACACGTTATGTATATTTTCCTCTATATTTTTATTCATCACACAAAAATAAATATTTTTTTCTAAGTACTCACTAGTATTAATTTCCAATAAATCATTTACAATAAATAGACCTATTGGGAAAATATGTCTATTATTCGTGAAACAATTCATCATATTTATAACATTACAACTAGCACCACCATCATGTGGCTTGTCAACACTAACAAATATTACATTTTTACGTGTAATATTGATATTAGTACTAATTAGACTATTTAACGTTCTAGTAAGGTCTATTTCCTTATTATGTGACTTAAACATCTTTAAATGGTACTCATATCCTTGACATATACTATCTATTTTTGCCGACCACATTTCAGTATTAAAATTAGTCATTATGTAAAATGTATCCAGATAAATACTACCGCCCACATTATTATTACTTAGTACAATACATCCATTATTTATACCCTGTATAAGTGAAATAGATAGCGACTCATATTTGCTAGTTATTATTAATATGCGTGTTTTGGATAATATGCTATTAACCTCATCTATTGACACCAGACCAAAATGATATTGGGCATCTGGAATAGCGTCTATACTTCCCTTACCAATACAAATTTTTGTATAGTTTTTTAATAATGGATTTTTATATAGTTCCCTAATAAAATCCAAATTTTTTACAGATCGGTCAAATCTACTGCTAATAACCGCTATATCATATGGTCTATTTTTATCTATATAGTCGTTTATTTTATTTGTAAAAAATATTTCCTCAAATGTTGTCACACTAGTTAATTTGTGTATTATATGTGGATAGCATTTTGTGAATATATTTCTAGTTAAATAACTATTGGGTATAATATAATCCACTAAGTTCATACAATAGTTCTCATCTATATTAATTTCATCTAGAAAACGTTTAGACCTATTTATATATTCACTCGCTGTTATATTACTATCAGATATATACTTACTACCAGTTATATAGTAATAGGTTAGAATATCTGGATACATCTTTTTGCCTATTATTGGTGCTATATAATTGAAACCTATTACATATTTAGGTTTTACATTATCTATAAAATCAGCATAGAATTCTATCAAATCTGTTCTATTATGATCTACTAATAATTTACTATACACTGCTGAATAGCCTTTTGGATTGTAGTTTTTTTCTGATATTCTTTTTGTGTTTAAAAATAGACAACATGAGTTCACACCACTATCCAACAATTTTTTGTGCAATTCATAAACCAATGTAGCAGCTCCACCATAGTAAGCATACTGTGTAGATATTAATAGTATAGGGTCATCATTAATACTAATTAATGGTCTTTTAATAAGTATGTCATCTTGTTTAGAGGTTTCTATTTTAGTATCCAATTTAATAGAGTTATATATAAGATAATCACTATATAAACTTTCACTTATTTCAGTATCTAAAAGTGTCGTATTATCTTCAGTATCTAAAAGCTTAGTATCATGTTCAGTATTATCTAAAAGCTTAGTATTATGTTCAGTAGTATCTAAAAGCTTAGTATTATCTTCAGTATCTAAAAGCTTAGTATTATGTTCAGTAGTATCTAAAAGCTTAGTATCATGTTCAGTATTATCTAAAAGCTTAGTATTATGTTCAGTAGTATCTAAAAGTGTAGCTTTATGTTCTATATTTCCTGTTTGGTGTTTACTATCATTATCCGCTCCTGTATCAAACTCCTTACTATTTTTAGAAATATTCACATTTTTATCTAAGTAGTCCATCCTATCTCTACAACCAGCATAAAATGCTTCTATCATAACATTACTACATGATTCATAAAAACTATCTTGTATAACATACTGAATATTACTATACATTTGTATAAGTTCTGCATGATCCATATTTTCATAGACAACATATCCACTACTCTTATATTTACTACTACCATAACCTATTAAAATAATCCTTTCTACTGGAATTCCCTTACTACTAATAAAACCTATACAGCCATCTATGTTTTTAATTTTACGTGTAAAGTCTGATACTATAATACCAAATATAAAATACCGATGGTTAAAATCCAAATCTTTTACAAATACTGGGAGTTTATTATAATATCCAACAAAACTACTATAAAATATTTTACTACTAATATTATAATAAATAGATAAAATAGCGGATGTATGTATACTGTTACATAAACATAAGTCAACCATTTTAGCCTGTCGTATTACATCATTATTTATATGCTTATCTAAATCTTCCTTACATGTTAAAGTGTATGAGTGTCTATCTAGACTATTTAGAAATATACCACCGATACAAAAAATAATAGGACAGTCCAGGTAATCTGCTAAATTTATTAGTGGAGCGCTTTTTAATATTACTAGATCTGGTACAAAATGTAGATTTTTGATTTTTGAGCAAACCATATTTTTATCCACAACACAGTATTTAGCAGTACTATAATATCTCTTTCTGGTATCTCCTGGATAATTATAGTAGATAGCATAAGTATTATGTTTGTAAGTGGTTAGAAAGTCCTGTATATAGTCTGCGTTACTTGCTCCACCACCATATCCAGGATAGTCAGCTGAAATAATTAATATGTTATTAAATCCACGCACCAATTCTAAAAAATCTGTTAGATTATCATTTATATGACTATTATCAACATGTGATAAACGCGTATTATTATAAAAATCGTAAGTATATTTTGCGTTTTTTAAACTATAGTTATCTACCATCTTACAAAAACTATTTCTATTATATACTGACATTATCTTACGTTTGATACTATCTATATCACTCCATTTAATAGCATTAGGATGGTCTCCATTATGTATTACAGGGATTTTCATTGATAACATTTCACTTACCATTGTAGCTAAACCATCATGTTTGGATAGTCTAATACCAATGAAGCATGTTTTATATATATTATACATTTCAATAGGTGAAACAGCTGTCATTTTATTGCTTAATATATAGCTAAATTGTGGTAACTCACATTGTAATTGTAGATAGAGTTGTTCACCATAGAGTTTTTCATAATGTGTACCAGGCATACCATTAAATATATATATAGTATTCCCATTAGTAGTTATTACATCCCTATCATTAAATATAGAGTGATCGGTTAAGTCCACATTTATTCTATCTGACTGAATTTTATACGCAGCTAATTTATTTTTAATATCAGTACTAATTGCAAAATGTTTTACACTTGGGTATTTAAGTTGAAATTGCTGCAGTAAATTTTTGCGCTGTTCAGTACTATCATCACAATCTATACCAGCCCACATTAAATATATTGTTGATTTGTGTGTTATTAAGAGTTTTATATCTTCTCGTGTAAATAGACCAAAAACTAAAAGTGGTTTGTCAGTATGTGCTTCAACTAGTGGGTTGTAAATATCTAGAGAATACATATCAGCTATATGATTTAGATGAGAAATTGATGGACTAATGTATATTTGCTGTATTCCATAAAATTCAAAAACCTTGGTTTTTGATGAAACACTACTATTCAAGGTTTTTGGTATGCGTTGACCAACATTATAGAGGTCAATCATATAATGAATTCCTTTTATACCATGCTCACTTAAAGTATTAAGTGCTTTCATATCTATTGCTAAATTAATTATATTATTACCTACTATTTTATCAAAGTTAGTCACGTTACTAATTACTTGTCCAGTCCACAATATATACAACTGATCAGTAGATCTTTTTTGATCTATTATACTATAATCATCCTGATCAGCTACTCCTACTACTAATAATGAACCTACACTATATTTTGTAAACACCGATAAATTATATTTTCTAAAAAAATCAGTGGCAATATTAGTGTAATAAGATTTTGAAACATAGATATTATAAATATTTAGACGATTAAATATATGATAATCAAATGTCACCTCACCAACACCACTTTCTGCGTTTTTAATCCAATCTAAATAATCATCCACATTTATATCAATTGAATTACTGGGTCTGTTATTAATATTTTTATTTGTAATTAGATAGATAACATCATCATTAATATTAATAGGTAAGTTATCAAATATAATTTGATATATAAGTCCTTTGTGATTACTTGGATATTTAGCACTATCAATATCATTATTAATAATTAATACAGGACGTATATCACTGTTATATTTTTGTAGATTATAGAATGAACTAAAATAATCAGGGTCTGCTTCATGTAAACTATAAAATATACTCTGTTTAATATTATATATATTTAATATGTGATGGCTATGATGTTTTACATTCATTAGATAAAAATAATTAAATATAATAGTAAATATCTATTATTCTTTAATTATTTATCGGCTTTTAGCCAAAAAGTTAAATGTATTTTATAAACTTGTAGAATTTCTTTTTTTTTTAAATCTATTATGTAGTTTTTTTAACTAAGAATACAAAACAAAGAATAAATTTTATTTTGGTATTAATATATCAGATTTAAATTATAAAATAGCTGATTAATTTTAAAAAATAAGCAAATATGGAAAAAAATAATCGTGTATAATATACAATGAAACTAGTAATTTATAATGAAAGTATAGATCAATTATTATTATCTGCGTTTAACACGCAAGAATGTGAAATGCGTTCAGTCAAGCAATATAATTCAGTAGAAGCTGTTCTAAAAAGTGTTAATGATGTAAGCAAAATTACCCATCTGGCTTTTCTCTACCATTTTAATGGGAATTTTCAGGTGCCATTCTACAATGATGTTTCACCCGAAAATAATATGAAAAACAGTGAACGTATAAGTAGTGTTTTTATAAGTGGTTCCAAATATATGTATTTTAGTGATAATGTAGTAAATCTAATCAGAAGTCTAAATAGTAATGAAACATTGGTTGTAGATATATTATCGTGTAATATGAATGGTGATAGTTTTCGCAATGAAGCTATAAAATTAGGTGAAGATTTGGGTGTAAAGGTACGATATTCCGTTGATCTAACTGGTAATTTTCCAGCTAACTGGACTATGGAAAGTGATGGTAGTAATATTAAATCTGAATATTTTAATAGTAATATTAATAATTGGAAGGGTACATTATCAGGTGATACGGGTGATAGTGCTCGTAATGGAGAAATATATGGGATTGAGTATGAAAACAATACTTTTACATTAACAGAAGATATTACATGGAACCCTGAGTATTATATAATATTGAATGCTGGAGAAAAGTTTGATGGCAGTGGTTATACTATTGTAATAGATAGTGATACTGCTTTTGGTGGATTGTTTGCTATTAATAATAGTGTGTCTAATTTTAGTCAGGCACCTGAGATATACAACTTGAAAATAACTGGTTCAGAAAGCGGATTAGCATCAGGAGCAGGCTATTTTGTTAGAAATATGCAAAAGTTTTTTAAGATACATCATTGTAGTAGCAGTGGTATTATTGGTATTTCAGGTGAGGAGGCTGAATTGTCTGGTGGCATAGTTGGTGCCTATGCTGGACATAGTGGAAAATGTACAATATATAATTGCTATAGTATAGGTAATGTATTAGCAAATTGGTCTGGTGGCATTGCTGGAGATTATGCCGGATATATGGGTGATTGTACAATATATAATTGCTATAGTACTGGTAACATAATCGGATCGGCTTGTGGTGGTATAACAGGTTCAGATGAGGGAATAAATGGTGGAAAATGTACAATATATAATTGTTATAGCACTGGCGATATAACAGGAACTGGGTCTGGTGGAATAACTGGCATATTAAATGGACAATTAGGATTTTGTACAATCTATAATTGCTATAGTACTGGTAATGTATCAGGACATTGGGGTGGAGGTATTAGTGGTTTTAGAGCAGGATATGGCAACGGTGGTGCTATGTGTGTTATTTATAATTGTTATAGTTCTGGACAATTATCTGGTAATGCTGCAGGTATATCTGGAGTATCATCTGGTTATGGCGATAAGGGTGCGTGTATAATATATAACTGCTATAGTTCTGGAAAATTAGTTGATAATGCTGCTGGTATTGTTGGTTTTGATCCAAATAATAGTGATCCCCCGGGTTTCCTACTTGTTCTGCAAAACTACTCACGCTCAGCTAAAAATCCAAATACTAATATATATAACATCATTAGAGAACCACTTCATGGAAATTATGATGTAAGTTTATTATATGACAACAATGTAAATAAACTAAATAACGCACTAACATATAGTACACCTGGATATACTAGTGGACAAGTCTTATTCTCTCATTCTAACTCAACTGTTTATAGACTAGGTAGTACTAACAACTTTATGATCTCACACAATCCCAATAATGTCAAAGTATTCTATCCATTACCTTTATCATACCCATCCTTTTTACCAGTAGCATTCACCCAATATCGCAACACTAAAATAGATATACCTACTCTATTCACATTAAATGGCATTGGTACTACTGAAAACGTGAGCTTTGAAATAATAACACTACCATCTAATGGCAGCCTTGTTATGGAAACCGATAACACATATACATATACTAGTAGTGATGCGGGTGCTGACAGTTTTACCTATGTATTAATTGATGGTAATAATATGAGAAGTAGACCCGCTACATTTTATATAAACACAATATCAGATGATGACTTACTAGAATTAAATAACTATACAGGTTTAACACAATATGGTAGCATATCATTTGATGGTACTACATGGACATTTGGACATCTTACCACTAATGAATTTTTTGTCTTCCCTAACACAAACAATACTACTGTAACATTTTTAGGCTTATGTAAGATTACTAAGTCATCCTAGATCTATTGAAAATAATATATAAATGTGTTAGAATAGACTGGTTTGTTCAGCTTTTTAGTTATTTATATAAATTTGTGTTAACACACAAATTTATAACAATATTTTATGGTGTAAAAAATCTAAATATTCTATACAAGTTCATTGTTTTGAGTTAAAACGTCCGATACCATTAATGTAGTATTTCTAATGATATTACAGTTTCTATACAGTAACCGGACGTTTTGTAGCATCTTAGCTCACAAACGACGGACTTGTGTATTAATTATGAGATGCTCCCATAAGAACTAAAAAAACTCACTCTACAAGTTTAGAGTAGTATTTTCCTTTGTCCAGCTTTTTAGTTTGTTATATATAGTGGTGTTGACACCGAAATTTATAACATTATTTTATGGTTTGGTGATAAAGGAAACTACTATGCCACCACACTTGCAACCACCCGTTTTTTTAACAGTTGTAGTTCACAAATCATGCTTGTAATACATCTGTTAGAAAAAATGTTATTACTATTATTATCTTGATTGTCTAATAGCATGGCTAAGCAAAAATAATGATTGCCAATATTGTAGTACAGATCTATTCTACTGTATACCAACTATAATATCAATAGGTAGACCATTAATAAACTCCTTATCAATAGTACATATTATATTATCACTATTATTAATACTATCACTATCATCTATATCGTCATATAGACTACAATAATTATAATAGTCTAAACTAGTTGATGGTACAAAATTCACCAGATCTTGGGTTAGTAGTAGTTTTTTCATGAAAAATAGTGTACTAATATTCAAACTAGTTTTGCACTTTTTAATAAATAAATGTTCACTATTAAAATCAAAATAATAATATTTAGATTTGCACAGACAATTATAATTATCATTCATATACAATTCCAAGTACATATCTAATAAATAGTTATCACCATAATAGTCACTATCTGTAAATATTGATACAATACTATGACCACTATCACTCATGGCACATTTTTGTATACATTCACTATAACTATGTGTATCGTAGTATATAACATTTGGTAGATTAATAGATAGACTTGTACATATAATTAACTCCTTATTTGTATAACGTTGTCTATTGAAATTGTCCATTATATTAGATAAATACTGAACCTTACTTAAATAAGCCACAACTAATATTTTTTCAGACTGAGTAAACCTATCAAATCTATAGTCCAAGCCTATTTTTCCAAAAATATCATCAAATACTTTACATATGTTCTGGGAAACCATGATATCTCTCCATTCTTTTAATGACCCCATTTTACTTAGTTTAGTATACCCAACTAGCATCTCATCTTTAGATATTACTTTATTAACATTATTAAATAGTGTAGGTAAATCATTATATTCCTTATGTAATAATGGATAATATCTATTAGATAAGTAACTAACTGGAAAACTAGTTGTAAATTTTTTATGACATAGTATTACCGTTGAGGCTTCCTGTAAAACACTATCTATAATATTATCAAGATAACTACATCTATTCTTACTAAAACCACCTACAATTACTGTAACATCCATACTAGATACAGATCGCGTTAGACTGTTAATATAAAATGGGTTATAATATCTATTTATATAATAATAATTAATGGTACCATGTAGAACATTTCTATATTTTTCATTAAAAACTACAACATTTGTAAATAATTTAATATTTTGAATAAGTTTTGTTGGATTATGATTACAAATAAATAAATTTGGTACATTATGATTAGACAAACCAGAAACAAGTTTTTTTAGTCCAAAAAATTCAAAATCCTTGGAAAGATGCTTATACCAGTCCAAGTTTTTACACACATCCAGCAAAAATAGCCTACAATTCAAACCTTTAATATATTCCAAATCAAATACTAATGGAATTCTATAAATATCAAAAACACTAGATAACTCATTATATGTTTCATCACTTAGTATACCACAAACTCTAAGTCTATTTCCTAATATATTTGGTGTTTTTACACGAAATTTTGTTATTATATCATTATTTTTATAGTGATAATATTCTGGATAATTAGTAATATACTCGCTAATATGATAATCTATACAGTTATAAATAGGTGTCTCATATTTTATATTTGAGATGACACAATAAGTGTTAGACAAGTCCATATATTTTATCATGTTACTATAGAATAATAGATTACTTGAACCAACGGATAATCTATCTAAAATTTTCTTCTTAAAACATACTATATCATCCGTATTTTTACATGTTTTATAATACGCACCATGATAGTGATATGTTACTACTGTATTTGTCATAATAATATCATTACCATTTATTAATAATTTATTATTAATAATGTTAGCAAATAGTTCATTTAGGATAAAAGTATATTTTATATCATTTATAAAACATAGATTGTTATACTTAGCACTATCCGCCATTTTTTTAATGCATAGATTTTTATCATCGGAAAAGTTAACTAATATTCTGGTGTCAATATCACTAAAATATTTACGAATATTAGACACATCATCAGCGGAAGTTATCATTAAGACTAACTCTATCTTTTTATAAATCTGATCTACTAAACTCTTTTTAATATTACTAATAAAATCATAGCTGTTAAGTATATACAATATACTTAGTCCATCCTTCTCAGAATTACACACTTCTAATATTTCAACATTAGTTTTTAGAACTGGCACATTATAGAGTTGATACTCTTGAAAATTAATATTGTAATACTTAGTCTTATTATTTAAACAAATACCATAATTAGATCTAGATATTTCATAATGGGTATCGCGATGAGATAAATTATATTTGAATTCTATTTTGGTGCTAGAATTATTATTTTCCCTACTATTTATAAACCGGTTTATTCGTTCTAGGAAAATATCATCACCATCTATTTTACCATAACATAGTGTAAGTGTTATCTTTTTAGTGTTACTACTAATATTTGTAAATAACTCACACATTTCAACCACATGTTCCTCTGGACATAACGTACCAACATATACAAATCTAATTTCATTCCTATGTTTTTCTACAATTTTGTCACTAAAATCATAGTGTTGTAATGGTAATGCCATCACAATTGATTTTGCTGATATAGTTGAAGATATTATATTATCTGCCGTGTCATATATCCATAAATTCATATATTTATTTTCAAGCTTAGTAATATTAGATTTCATGTTTGTATCAAAAACTATTACTGAAATAGGTAGTAATTCCCAGAATTTATCAATAAAATCTAGCAAATCATTATTACGAATTATTATCTTGTCTATATAATTTTGTTTAGAGATTTCTTCTATCTTAATTTTCAAACGGTGTCCCCCTATTTTAGTATCTGTATCACCATTACTAATATCTACTAATTTAAAACTTGCCTCCGTATCAAGAAGTATATTTCTCGTACAATTATCATTCAACACTCTACAGTTTGCTAGATAAATAATATTATCACCTGATAATAAATAACTATTTATAATACTGCTCCACCATATTGAATTATAGTCTACTACATTTAGATTTACATCAGCCGTTATAAGTATATATTTTTGCCGTTGGCTAATATCTGGTTTTATTTGAGTAATAATACTAATTATATCATTTACATCATTCCATTTATAAACATTTCTAATAATATCACCATTATGAACAACCGGTATGTTCATAGATATCATTTCCCGTACCATGTTAGCATTTCCATCTCGTTTGGTTAATCTCAGGCCTATAAAACACTTACTATAAACCATAGGCATTTCTGAATTTGGTATTCCACCAAGTTCATTACTCAAAATATAATTAAATTTAGGTAGTTTTGCCATCACCTCTTTATATACTTCTACACCATATTTATCCTCTTGTCCCTTATTATATCCATTATATATAAATATAGAATTGTTGTCTACTGGTTTTACTGTTGGTGGCACAAAAATTCGGTAATCTGTTAAGTCTAAATCTATATATATATTGTTCAATCCATATTTAATTAGTCTTTGCTGTATATTTTTACTAATGGAAATGTGTTTTACATCTGGATAATTCATCTTAAACTTGGTTAATATTTCCCGTCTATTACTATATGTATCGTCACAATCAGTACCAGCCCACATAACATATATTTGGCTTTCATGTATATTTAGAATATGCATATCTGCTTCAGTGAATAGTCCAAATAAAATAACTGGCTTGCTAATATTATCATAGTCCAATAAATTATATATGGACTTTATACGACCAAGATGTTTTAAGGCATCTGAAATGTATATTTGGTAAATATCTAGATTGTTGATTATAGCATATTTATTATTAGTGATCTTTCTACTAATTAATTTGTGGCTAATATTCTCCTTTTCGTTGTGTGATTTTTCTAAAATAGATTTTGTCTCTGAAGGTGCTGGTTTTTCTGGTAAAATACCCTTTAAAAAGATTTCCACAAAATTTTCTAGCTGGAAATAGGAGTGGTTAATATTTAATAGTTTTAATCTATCTGATAGATTTTTATCTACACATATATAGTTAATTCTAAAACAATTATATCTACTATTTAATAAATCCTCTGTAAACTTTAATAATAATACATATACAAATGCCTGATTTGATAATAGTAAATCATTAATAATAGACTTATCAAATTCAATAACTAACACATTTGTAGTAAAGTGTATACTCTTATATATCTCTAAACCCAAATAGTTGCGCAACATAGTAATATTATAATTTACCGTTTCACTGAGACTATATATAGTAGATATTTTATTAAGTTGTGTGAAGTCATACAGATCAGTACTACAAAATAGCCACTCATTTTGTAGGTCGCACCGGTTAATATCTATTTTCTGATATGACAATCCCAGGCTATCCAAATATAAGCCATCCTCGTCCAGATATATACAATGTTTTATGCGTTTAGGGTGTGATATTTTAGCATATTTATAATTAAATATTTCTGGACTAATTTTATACCATAGTAAATATATTTCACCAATATAAGTATTAATAAATTCAAAATCATCACTTGTATATATACCCAAAAATAGTAAAGGTACCACTTTTTGTATATTACTACTACATTCATTCATACCAGTAATGTCAATATTTAGATTAATTATTTTATCACTAATATAAACATGTTTTAAATTGATAGTATTTATAGCACTATCTTTACTTTTACTAGTCATCAATTCATCACTAATAATATTATGGTCTAGACTAATGTTAATTAATGGTGTCCTTTCAAAACTAACAAAATGTACATTTTTATCAGTAAAGTATTTACATATGTTAAGACTATTATTAATAATATAAACGACATGTTGGGACATTATAACATCACTGATTGGTTCTTCATATATAAAATAATATTTGGATAGTCTATAGTTATTTATTTGATTTAATATAAAACTGTTAGAGTTAGATAATATCAACACATTTTCCAAATAGGAGTGATCATTATCATATGTTAGTTCTAATATTTTAGCGATATGTTCATGGCGTGTAATATCATCTGTAATATATAGTTTTAATCCCAGTATATTTTTCACTAATACTAAGACATCAATCATAATAATATATTGTGTAATAGATATTAATTTATATTGTTTTCTGTTTTTTTCCATTTCCTACACATTTTTATATTTTATAACTAAAACTATACAATATAAAAATATTATTACATATGACTGCGTTACTGTTATACAATATTTAAACACCACTTAAATCACATCGTAATAT
>Ga0315902_10003187_pt1 | contig 24785 bp, 15 predicted proteins | sample LakEriMetagenome_9_FD_203523 | JGI IMG/M metagenome (GOLD analysis project Ga0315902, IMG submission 203523) | Freshwater fungal communities from buoy surface, Lake Erie, Ohio, United States - Buoy 12 MA117 | ecosystem: Environmental > Aquatic > Freshwater > Lake > Lake biofilm | place: USA... | reverse complement strand
AGTAACCTGGAGGATGGAAACATCACTTTCTACACACAAGGAGCCTTCACTGATTTGTGCAGAGGGCCGCATATTCCTTCAACCGGTGTGGTGAAAGCAATTAAACTGATGTCTATTGCCGGTGCCTACTGGAAAGGAGATGAAAAGAACAAGCAGCTTACCCGTGTTTACGGAGTCACTTTCCCATCTCAAAAAGAACTTGATGAGTACCTGGCGATGCTGGAAGAAGCAAAGAAAAGAGATCACAGAAAACTGGGTAAAGAATTGGGTATTTATACAATGGATGATGATGTGGGGCCGGGTCTTCCTTTGTGGTTACCAAACGGAACGATCATCATTGAAGAATTAGAAAAGCTTGCAAAAGAAACAGAGCAGGCTGCAGGATATAAGCGGGTTGTAACGCCTCATCTTGCAAAAGAAAGCATGTATCTTACCAGCGGTCACCTTCCGTATTACAAAGAAAGTATGTTCCCTTCGATGGAGCTGGAAGGGCAGAAGTATTATCTGCGTGCAATGAACTGTCCGCATCACCACAAAATTTTCGCTGCTGAACCAAGAAGTTACAAGGATCTTCCGCTTCGCCTCGCCGAATACGGAACCTGTTACCGTTACGAACAAAGTGGTGAATTATTTGGCTTGATGCGTGTGCGTTGTTTGCACATGAATGATGCGCATATCTATTGCACTAAAGAGCAGTTTTACGAAGAGTTCAGGGCTGTGAACGAAATGTATCTTAAGTATTTCGGCATTTTCGGCATTGATAAATATGTGATGCGTCTGAGCTTGCATGAGCCATCTAAGCTGGGTCAGAAATATGTTGATGAGCCGGAATTATGGAAAGAAACTGAGGCGATGGTGAGAGATGTGCTGATCCGTACTGGAACTCCCTTTGTGGAGGTGCCTGATGAAGCTGCTTTTTACGGGCCCAAAATTGATGTACAGATCTGGAGTGCTATCGGCAGAGAGTTTACGTTAGCCACCAACCAGGTCGACTTTGCTCAGGGAAGACGCTTTAAACTGGAATTTACCGGACAGGACAATACACCAGATACGCCGTTGATTATTCACAGAGCACCATTGGGTACTCATGAGCGGTTTATTGGATTTTTGCTTGAGCATTATGCAGGTAAGTTTCCGCTTTGGCTTGCGCCTTTGCAGGTGAAAGTTTTACCTATCAGCGACAAATACCAGGAATATGCGGAAAATGTCTTGCAGAAGCTGAAAAATGCAGATATTCGTGCTGAAATAGACGACCGAAACGAAAAAATCGGAAAAAAAATCAGAGATACGGAATTGCAGAAAGTTCCTTACATGCTGGTAGTTGGAGAGAAGGAAATGCAGGAAGGTAATGTTTCTGTGCGCAGACAGGGAAAAGGTGACATGGGCATGGTGCCGACCGATCAGTTTGTTGAGTCAATCTTTGTTGAAAAAAAGGAACGTCGTTCTGAACAATAAGCAGTTTCTTTTCCTCCTGAGAAAAGAAATTTAATAACCATTCAATAGAATCATTGCTTTCTATCAGGGAGAAAGCTTCTTTACTATGGCATTTCCAAACAGACCTCCGCGTGGCAGATTTATACCGCGCAAAGAGCCCGAGCATCGCATCAATCATCTTATCAGAGTACCTGAAGTAAGGTTAGTAGGCGATAATGTAACAGTAGGGGTTTATCCTACACAGAAAGCACTTCAGATCGCTCAGCAGCTCGGACTCGACCTTGTTGAAATTTCTCCCCAGGCGGTTCCGCCGGTATGCAAGGCCACTGATTACAACAAGTTTCTCTACGAAAAGAAACGTAAAGAAAAAGAGATGAAGGCCAAGAGTAAGTCGGCCGAATTGAAAGAAATTCGTTTTACCCCCAATACAGATGATCACGATTTTGATTTCAAAGCAAAGCATGCTGAGAACTTTCTGAAGGATGGAAATAAAGTGAAAGCCTATGTTCAGTTTAAAGGAAGGGCAATTCAGTTTAAAGAAAGAGGGGAGCTGGTACTTTTAAAATTTGCGGAGCGTCTCCAGGAACTCGGACAGGTAGAAGGTTTACCAAAACTGGAAGGAAAGAGAATGCTGATGATCATCTCTCCAAAATCACTCAAAAAGAAGAAAGAAAAAGATACTTCTGAGGAAGGATAATGATAATCTTCAAAGAGTATCTTTTTATCCATAGGAAAATATCGGTTAATAGTGATGAAAGCTATTAACCGATATTTTTTTTAGCCGGTTTTACACACTTACATTGAAATCGCGTAAGGCTTCATTCAAGCTTGTTTTTAGATCGGTACTTGGCTTTCTCTTACCAATGATGAGTGCACATCCAACTCCGTATTCACCTGCCGGGAATTTCTTGTTGTAAGTGCCCGGTATCACCACACTTCTCTCGGGAACCCGACCTTTCATTTCAATTGGCTCGGGTCCGCTTACATCGATGATTTTGGTTGATTGTGTAAGAACCACATTTGCACCGAGCACGGCTTCTTTTTCCACAATTACGCCTTCCACCACAATGCAACGGCTTCCGATAAAACATCCGTCTTCGATAATAACCGGGCTTGCCTGCAGTGGCTCCAATACACCTCCGATACCTACACCGCCACTGAGGTGTACGCCTTTTCCTATTTGAGCGCAACTGCCCACCGTTGCCCATGTATCAACCATGGTTCCCTCATCCACATAAGCACCAATATTTACGTAACTGGGCATCAGCACCACATTCTTTGCAATATATGCACCATAACGTGCAACTGCATGAGGAACAGCTCTTACACCAAGTTCCTTGTAATTTTTTTTGAGCAGCATTTTATCATAAAACTCAAAAGGAGCCAGCTCCCAGGTCTGCATCTGCTGAATGCCGAAGTACATGAGTATCGCCTGCTTTACCCATTCATTTACCTTCCATCCATCTTCGGTTGGTTCTGCAGTACGAAGCCGACCTTTGTCCACTTCTTCAATCACTGTGCGAACTGCATCTGAATAAACAGATTGTTGCAATAAACTGCGATCATTCCAGGCATCCAGTATGTGTTGTTTTATGTCCATTTGTCTTGAATTTGGGCGCGAAATTAGCAGTAAAATCACTAACAATTGATTTTAAAGTTGGTTATCGGTTGACAGTTATCGGTTATCGGTTCTCTGTTATCAGCCGCCCATTATCTGTAACAATTTTTTCTTGTCTCTGTGCAAAGAAGATTTTGGCAGTTACACAAAAAACATCAATCTTGAGTTATTAACTCAATCATTTTTCTTTCCTATGGCCTTAAGCAGAATCTGGAGTGCCTTTATACTAGTTGCAGTCATTGCCGGACTGGTGCATTATATGTTTGTGCCCGGTTATCAGGATATTTTTTACTGGATGGTCGTTGGTAAGTCGGATGATCCTGCAAACCTTACCAAAGTGGACGGCATTATCGAAACTTGCAAAACAGCCGTGAATATCTGTATTCAGCTTATTGGAATACTTGCGCTATTCATGGGCTTTATGCGTATTGCAGAGCTGGCAGGAGCCATTCGCTTTCTTTCAAGAATCATTGCGCCTTTCTTTTCACGCATCTTCCCTGAAGTGCCAAAAGGGCATCCTGCATTCGGACACATGATGATGAATTTCAGTGCTAACCTGCTTAATCTTGATAACGCGGCTACACCATTTGGCTTAAAGGCGATGGAGAGTTTACAGGAGCTAAATCCTCAGAAGGAGAAAGCAAGCAATGCGCAACTGATGTTTCTGTGCCTGCACGCTTCCGGACTAACACTGATACCTGTCAGCATCATTGCTGCACGTGCCTCACTGAAAGCAGCAAATGCCACGGATATCTTCGTGCCTTGTATGGTTGCAACTTTTGCTGCTACACTTGCTGCATTGCTGATTGTTGCTTATAAGCAACGCATCTCGCTGCTACAACCTGTAATACTTCTATGGATACTTGGTATATCTGCTGTGATTGGAGCACTTGTTATGTTCCTGACTTCTCTGAATACAGAAGGACTTCAGTCTATGTCAAAACTTATCAGCAATGGGCTGATCCTGCTTATTTTCACAATAATTGTTGCAGGCGGACTTTGGAAAAAAATAAATGTCTTTGATGCTTTTGTGGAGGGAGCGAAAGGAGGGTTTGAAACTGCGGTACGCATTATTCCATATCTGGTTGGGATGCTCGTTGCCATAAGCCTGTTACGCACGAGCGGTTCTTTTGAACTGATTATTCAGGGAATGAAGACTTTCTTCTCCTGGTTTGGTACAGATACGCGATTTGTTGATGCATTGCCAACGGCACTCATTAAACCATTAAGTGGAAGCGGTGCAAGGGGGATGATGATTGATACTATGACAACCTTCGGAGCAGATTCTTTTGCAGGCCGACTTGCCTGTATTTTACAGGGATCAAGCGATACCACCTTTTATGTGGTGGCAGTATATTTTGGTTCAGTTGCGGTTAGGCATACCCGTTATGCGATAGGGGCTATGCTGCTTGCCGATTTAGTTGGTATTATCACTTCGATACTGCTAGCTTATCTGTTTTTCGGATAAATAAATTACTAACTGTATCAAACACCATGCAAAAAGAAGAATTAAAATTTATTCGGATTTCATTTCTTGTAAGTACGGTATTATGTATCGTGAAATTCATTGCGTGGTATTTTACTCATTCTCTGGTTATACTTTCTGATGCGCTGGAATCCATTATCAACGTTGCCGGTTCTGCTTTTGCCTGGTACAGTATTTATCTTTCAGCCAAACCCAGAGATGAGGAGCATCCTTACGGTCATGGTAAGATTGAATTTTTTTCCATCGGTTTTGAAGGTGCCTTGATTTTCATTGCCGGTTTGGGCATTCTTTATGAGTCCATCAAGCATTTCATTAATCCGGTTCAGGTTCACGAAGTAGGTATTGGTTTGTGGCTGGTATTAGGAACCGGGTTGTCCAATTTTGTTCTTGGTTACTACCTTCTTCGAAAGGGAAAACAAAAAGACAGTCTCACCTTACAGGGCAATGGTCGTCACATCATGAGTGACAGTTATACCAGCCTGGGTGTATTAATCGCTTTAATACTCATCTTGCTCACCGGTATTAAATGGATTGATCCTGTTGCTTCTACAATTGCCGGAGGTATTATCATCTTCACCGGATACAGGCTGATTAAAAAATCAGTGAGCGGACTGATGGATGAGGCTGATCCGGAGATGGTGAATGAGATTATTAATTTGTTACAGGATAAAAGAAAAGACAACTGGATCGATCTGCATAATTTACGTGTGCAGCGTTATGGCAACTATTATCACGTCGACTGTCATCTCACTCTTCCTTTTTACTATACTTTGGAACGTGTGCATTATGAATTAACAGAGCTGGATCGTTTATTGAATGAACATTTTGAAAAGGGGAGTATGGAATTCTTTATTCATACCGATCCTTGTATTCCTGAAAGCTGTGCGCATTGTATGATCAATGATTGTACAGTTCGCAAACATCCATTTAAAAAAAGGCTGGAGTGGAATAAAGACAATCTACTTCCAAATAGACGGCATGTATTTCCGGAGTGAGAAAATTAGTGACCACTTTCTTTCTTCCGGTCTCTCGGACTAACGGACTTTCTGACTTCCCCCCTGTCGGCTTCGCCAGACCCAACGGTGACATCAACATATTAGAAACCAACAACCAACAACCAACAACCAACAACCAACAACCAACAACTAACAACTAACAACTAACAACTAACAACTAACAACCAACAACTAACAACCAACAACTAACAACCCAATTTAAACACTCTCCCTAAGCAAAGGCATACTCATACAGTGGCTTCCGCCTCTTGCACGTGAAAGTTCTGCTGAGGGTAAAAGAATCAAAGTATTTTCCATTGATTCGGGATCAGTGCCGGATTCGAATGATTTAAATGCTTCTTCAGTTGTAAGTACATTGAATCCTGCTTCGGTAAATGCCTGAGCTGTTTTATCGTTGCGGTCATATCCGATAACAACACCTTCTTTCAGTGCAACAACATTACAGCTGTCTGTCCACTGCTCTCTCTCATCGTGCGGAAATACATTTCCGCCACTGTATATGATTTTTACATCATCAGGAGCAACTCCAAAATCTTCTACGCTTATTTGTCTCAATAGAGATTCAATACCCGGTAGTTTATTTCCTAAGCTGTAGTCTTTTGTTTTGATATACGGCTCATTCACAGGTTTTTTAAACTGGATGATTTCAACCTGTTCCATGTCGAGCGGACGCGGCTGATGTGCCAGTTTGTTGATATAGGAATATCTGCTGATATATTCTGCATTGAGAATGCGTTCGGAGAATCTTCCGTATAAAACCCAGCAATTCTTTTTCACCTGTGTGAAGATAGTGTCGATATGCATCTGAGCCCTGTTGCGTGGAATTTTCACAACCGAAATTTTCTCAATGCCGAGTTCAGGTTTGCTGAAAATAGTATGAACGATTTCATTGATTGCACTCGCAGATGTTCTGATGCTGCATCCGATCACAAAATGTTTCGGATGAATCATCATCACATCACCTCCTTCTATGGTGATCACTCTGTGTTTGCGTTCTTCTTCTTCGTAGAGGAAGAAGTCGCTTTCTTCAATGATCTCCATGATTTGGGATGGATTGTCTCTGAAGAAATAATACAGTGATAAATATTTGGTAAGAAGTGATTCTCTTCTTCTTGCACCGGTTGCCATTCTACTGAGAAGAATATGGTCTTTCACCATGATGCCGATATCACGTGTGAAAATAAAGTTTGGAATAGGAGGAAAGATGTACTGGTCTTCTCCGGTATTGTTAGCTTCTGCCGGTAAAATACCGGTGATGAAAATTTTGGCCAGCAGAGCCGGATCCTGAATTTGTTCAAGTAACTGCTGAGTGGCATAGCTTGATTCTTCGTATGAACAGATAGCTGAAATCAACCTTAGTTTTACGCCTTCGTCTTTGATGATTTCAGCAAGCAGTTGCTGAGTATCCAGTACTTTATCGCTGTTGAAATATTCCTTTTTCCCGGGTATAAAGCACCAGCTTTTTCTTTCGGCAACAGCATCCTTCTGATAAGTGTTGATATAATTAATTTTTTCTCTGTCAAGAAAATACAGCAAGAGCTTAACATAATGGTTGTACTCTTTCTGCATGCTTTTTAGGTGTACGATATCATCATAAAGATTATCGGCAAAAGTGCCGGGAATGATTTTTCCGATGCCGCCATCCGGACTATGAATTAATATTTTTTTGAGGCGCCCTAATTCGTTTTCGACATAATAATTTTTACTCATGGCTATTCAGCTTTAGATTATTGCAATCGTTTTAATAAACAGGTGAAAAGTATAAATCCCGGTATCAGTAATCGGGAAGGCTTCCTTCTCCTGAGGCAATCAGGTTAAGATAATAAGGGAGTATCAGAAGAAAATGAATCTGTTTTAATGCAGACATGATTGCAAGATAGGTGTTTAATCCGGGCTTGCAAAGAGCATGGCAAGCGGATCTTGACCTCTTAGAGTTCCCCAGCGGGCGAGTATGCGAAATCTTACAAACATGTCTTCTTTGTACCATTGTTCTTTTCTTGTTTTTACGATCACATCGGCATGATGAACGGATCGATAGGCGAAGGATTTCATTTCTTCTTTGCTTTTCCATACGGAGAAAGTGGCCTGCCTTAACCATGGCGTTTCGCCTACACCTACGGAGAAAAGGTACCCGGGCGACTTACGCATCTGGTCGGAAACGGCCTCCACATGCTCCCAAAAGCGATTGCTTTTACTTTGATTAATCGTGGCTCTTGTTAGTACACCCAAGGGGCCGGAATAATCCGACTTTGGAGGCAAGTCGCCGAAGACGGTTCTTCCATCCCAAAGTCCATGGCCTTCAATGGGTTGGAGCATGATGGTGTATGTTTCGCAATCAAAAAAACGCCACCATCCGGTTACGAAACTTCCGTAAACTCTTTTTTGAATCTCCTGTGAAGGAATTGTCTTTACATCTTTATTCGAAAAATCCTGGTCTGTAACCGCAAGCAGACCATATTGCTGCCAGTCGGCTTTCTGACTGAAAGTATCTCCTTGACCGCATCCCAGTGTTTTGTGGAAGCTTATCAGCGGATTTCTCCACAAAGGAATCCGGTGTAGGGCCATAGCGCATAAAGCAAAGTAAATATGTCGTTTTTTATAGCGTACAAGCGTGAGGAATGCAGTCATTTGAGCAGTTTAAATCGGCATTATTTTCCAAATGAACAAAATAGTTGTTGAAAAAAGGCAAGTTCCTGTTAATAATCTTCGGAAATCCTTCTCCGGTTTTACCTTTCTAAATGCTAAATTTGTCGCCCTGTTAAAAATATAATTGTGAGATTAAAGAACTTAGAAATAAAAGGTTTTAAAAGCTTTGCCGATAAAACGATTGTCAGTTTTGATGAAGGTGTAACCGGTATTATCGGCCCCAACGGCTGCGGTAAAAGTAATATCATCGACAGTATCCGCTGGGTAATCGGTGAACAGAAAATAAGCCATCTGCGTAGTGAAAACCTCGACAGCCTTGTGTTTAACGGTTCCAAAACACGCAGTGCATCCGGACTAGCAGAAGTGAGCCTTACTTTTGAAAATACAAGGAATCTGCTGCCCACAGAATTCAACACAGTTACTATCACACGCAGATTCTACAAAAGTGGTGAAAGCGAGTATCGTCTCAACGATATCCAATGTCGTCTGAAAGATATTCAGAATCTCTTCCTAGATACGGGCGTAAGTACCGACAGCTATGCGATTATTGAATTAGGCATGGTTGATGATATCATCAAAGACAAGGAAAATAGCCGTCGACGCATGCTCGAGCAGGCGGCTGGTATCACCATTTATAAAACAAGAAAGAAAGAAGCAAAGAATAAACTCGATGCAACCGAGCAGGATCTTGCCCGTATCGAAGACTTGTTGTTTGAGATCAACAACCAGCTTAAAACACTGGAGAACCAGGCTAAGAAAGCTGAGAAGTATTTTGAAATTAAAAAAGAATACAGAGAAGTAAGCATCGAGCTTGCCAAGGCGGCACTCGAAGGATTTAATCTTACCTGGAAAAATCTCAACGACCAGCAGGAAGCAGAGACAAATAAAAAAATTGAACTGGAAGCTTCTATTGCACAACAGGAAGCCGGATTAGAACATGAGAAGACCTCTTTCATAGAGGAAGAAAAACAACTCCAGCAAATGCAGCAGGCATTTAATGAATTGCTGCAACAATTGCGTACCAAAGAAGGAGAGAAGACACTGGCACAACAAAGGCTTGTTTACTTAGGTGATAAGAAAAAGGGTTTGAATGAATTTTTGGAAAAGGCAGGCGGACAGATGAAAGGAATTGAAGAAAGCATTCAGTTCACCGAAAAGCAGATTAATGAGGAAAGCGAAAATCTTCTTCAGCTAGAAGCTCGTTTATCTGAACTCAAAACTTCAGTAGATGAGAAACGTGGCATACTGGATGTAAAAAGGCAGGAGCTCGATGCAATGAGGAGAGATTATCAGGCAATACAAAGGAGTCAGTTTGATGCGGAAAAAAATGCCGCAGTTGCCGATACCGGTTTGCAAAATATTCAACGTTCATTGAGTCAGCTGAAAGAAGAGCAAACCCAGCGCCATACTCAAATAGAACAACTGGAGCATGATCACGGTCAAAAGCAGTATGAGTTAAATAACAGAAAAGAAGAGCTTGATCAGTTAAAGCAGGCGCATGAATATACGAAGGATCAGATTTTACAGGCACAGGGCGAACTGGAAACATTGAGAAGCGGACTGGCAGATGAAAACAGAAAACTGGATGCCTGGAAAAATGAACACGCACTTTTGAAAAGCCTGATTGATTCGATGGAAGGGTATCCGGAAAGTGTGAAGTTTCTTCATAACAATGATCAGTGGCGCAAGGACGTGCCTTTGCTCAGTGATGTAATGGTATGTAAGGAAGAATACAGAACAGCAATTGAAAATCTGCTGGAACCATATTTGAACTATTACATTGCAGACAATGTAAATGAAGCATTGACAGCAGTTCGTTTGCTCGATAACAATAAAAAAGGAAAGGCTAATTTCTTTTTGCTGGATCAGTTCAACGGACATTCCGTAATAGATCAGGCACCGGAAGGATGTATTCGTGCACTGGATGTAGTGGAAGTTGACAGCCGATATACTGCACTCGCAAATTATTTACTCGGTCAGGTTGTTGTAGCTGAGCAAGAGCGCGATTTGCCGGCAGGATTTAACGGAACTGTTGTTGACAAGGCAGGAAGATTTCACAAAGGAAAATATACTTTAAGCGGGGGTAGTGTAGGGTTATTTGAAGGGAAGAAATTGGGAAGAACGAAAAATCTCGAGAAACTACATGAGCAGATTGTTCAACAGGAAAAAGTGGTTTTAGATCTGAAGCATACCATTCAGATGCGCCACAATGAAGTGATTGGTTATAATGAGCAATTGAAAGAGCATGCCATTCGTGAAACAGAGTCGGCAATCAATACTTTGATCAATCAATTAACGGGTATTGAAAACAGACTTGAGAGCCTGAAAGTACAGGAATCCTCATCTGCACAAAGAATTACAGGATTTGAACAGCAGATTGCGGAAGGTGTTGTGCGTGCTGAAGAGTTGCGCAAAGAAGCAGAAAGGGTCAGTCAGGAACTTGAAGCACACAGCACAAAGTCGGTTGATACCGAAAATGCTTATCGCGAAGCGGAATCTGCCTTTAATGCTGTTTTGTCTCAGTATAATGAATATAACCTGAATTTTACAAGACAGCAAAGTAAGTTGTCCGGACTGCGTCAGGAACTTGAGTTTAAAAGAAATCAGCTGAAAGATCTTTCAGATCAGCTTGAAACAAATACGCTACAATTAACAGAAACCATTCAGCAAATCACGGAAGGCGAAGAGAATCTGAAGGAAGTGGAACAAATGCTGGTTGAATTGTTGCAGAAAAAAGAAGGAGAGGAGAAAGTGCTGAACGAAGCTGACCAGGCTTATTACAATAAACGCAATCAGTTGTCTGAAAAGGAAAGTGAGCTCAGGCATTTACAGAAAGACAAGGAGATGGCAGATCAGCTACTCAATGAAATTAAAGACAAGCTGAATGATCTTAAGTTGCAATTGTCTGGTACCAAAGAACGCTTGAGCGTAGAGTTTAAAGTTAATCTGGAAGAGATCATAGAAGAGCCAAGAACAGGAGAGGAGCCAACAGAGGAGCTTCAGGCGAAAGTGGACAGAATGAAGAAGCGTCTTGAGAATCTCGGCGAGGTGAATCCAACTGCGATTGAAGCATTTGAAGAAATGCGCAAACGTTATGAATTCATCGTAGAGCAAAAAAATGATCTCGTATCTGCTAAGGAATCATTGTTACAAACCATACAGGAAGTAGAATTAACGGCCAATCAGCGTTTCCTTGAAACATTTAATGTGGTAAGGGAAAACTTCCAGAAGGTATTCAAAGCTTTATTTACGGAGGAGGATACGGCAGATATGGTGCTTGAAAACCCTGATAATCTTGCTGAAACAGGAATTGATATTGTGGCTAAGCCTAAAGGTAAACGTCCAAGCAGCATTACACAGTTAAGCGGAGGAGAAAAAACGCTCACCGCAACGGCCATGCTTTTCGCTATTTATCTTATTAAGCCGGCTCCTTTCTGTATCCTCGATGAGGTGGATGCTCCACTTGATGATGCCAACGTGGGTAAGTTTACAAAGATGATTCGTCAGTTCAGCGAGAACTCACAGTTTATCATTGTTACACACAATAAAATGACCATGAGCGCCGTAGATGTCATTTATGGAGTAACCATGCAGGAAGCCGGCGTGAGTAAACTGGTGCCGGTTGATTTTAGAAATTTGAATTAGGTTATCAGTTATCGGTTAACAGTTATCGGTTATCGGTTAATAGTTATCGGTTATCGGTCAGCGGTGAATTCCGCATGCAGTCCCGGATGCGGGAAGATTAATAACATTGAAAAATGTTAACTACTAAAGCACTTTTATTTTTTCCAGCAATTCTTCTGTGCTTTCATAGCTGAGGTCAAATTTCTTAGCAACGCTGATAGCCATGTCTGCATAACTCTGAGCATCTTTCTTGTTTTTCAGCTTATAATGCAATGCAGCATAAGTATCATAATGTGAGTAGATTATTTTGTTTGCGATGAATGCTTTTGCTCTATCGTAATCATTTTCGCTAATATTCAAGTTTAATAGCCAGTCGGGTACGGTAGTTGAAATTCCCATGATCCAATCGTAATCCTGTTTGTGGTTCACGATGTATTTCTTCATCCATCCTTCCGCTTTCAGGAGTATTGATTTGTCGGCTGATTGTTGATATATAATCCAGCAGGCATCATTCACATTTCCGTCATTGATATATTTGTCGCCATCTGCAACTGCAATGGAAATATATTCTTTCCAGTCTTTTTTATTTGAGTAATATTTAAGAGAAATGTTGAATAAATCAGCTTCTTCGATGGTAGGATTATTCATTTTTCTTATACTGTTTAGAAATGCTTTGAATTCTTCATTTGTTTTATTCTCTATTATATTTTTTTCAGCTTCATTATATACAGCTTTTAAACTGAATTGTCTTACTGAATCTCTGGTATGTTTTGAAATAAATGCATCAATATTTTTTAAAACATGCCGGTAAGCATTGTTGTTTATATCAGCAGCATGTTCAAAAATGACCGACCAGTTTTCCGGATTATTTAAATCAGGTTCTTTGGCAAGGGAAAGAAATTGTTTCGCCACGTCTTCTGAAGGGAGACAGGTATTGCCAAGGTACATCAGATAATTACGGACAAACGCGATGTTATTTTTATTCTTTTCATAGCCCTCTTTTAATCCTGAAAATCTTTTTGCAGGATCGAATGCAGTTTTGGCAAATGAAATTAATTCATCTACTTCTTTGTATCCGGCAGTTCGGTGCAGCAGATTGCCGTCTGCATCCAATATCAGTAAATTAGGATAGCAGCCAATTTCATATTGCTGGGCGATATCAACACCTTCTCCCTTTTCCATATCAATTTTGGCATTGATAAAATATTTATTGAAATACTCACCGGCTTTGGCATCAGGAAAAGTATTTTCACTCATTGCGGTACAGGGCCCGCACCAAGTGGTGTAGCAGTCCATAAAAATGAGTTTCTTCTCTTTTTTTGCTTTTGCTTTTATTTCACTGTACGATGATGTTTCAAACTGGATACCGATTGTTTGGCCGAACACAGAAGGGTAGGAAAGAAAAACAAATAACAAAACCTGAAAAAGTCTCCTGATGAAAAAATGCATAAAGAATAAGTTTGAGTTAAAAGATTAATTAAATATACCTTTTATTATGTTTTTAAACTAATTAAGTAAAAATCAAAAGTTGTATTTGTTTGTTAAATTTTAAAACAGATTATTTTGTTTTTTGAAATCCTGAATCCGAACTGTCATTATCCCATCGGCTATATCTAATTCATATGAATTGCCCATAACGGTGGGCCGATACCAACCGAAATGAATATTAGGGCATAACATATGACCATTAAAACTATAACTATTCACATATGCCAAAAAAATATTTTAAATAAGATATGGTTTAAAAAAGAATATAAATAGAAAAAAGAAGTTGCAGCCCCCATGTAGGATTAGAGTAAACAAGGCTAAACATATCAATTGAAACAATCACCAATTACAAAAAACAACGACAGCGATTAGTCTCTTATTTTTTCTCCTCTTTCATTTTGAGATATATTAATTCCGTAGCTTCCCTTTAAAGTGCTTTTATTTTGATCATAATAATACCTGCATTCTTCTTGCGTGCTGAATGGTCCAATAAATGTAACATAGTATGCTTTTTCAGCAGTTGAATAGTAATTGGGTCGCCAGAAATAGCCTGCATTTGAATAGCCTCTGTCTATTAGATTCTGTACATTTTCTTTTGCGTTTTCTTCTGATTCGAAAGATGCGGTGATAACAACGTAACAATCATCTTTAAATCGTGTTTCTTTTATATGCGCATAGTTTTTTTTAGGGGGATTTGAAATGACATCCTGTTTTTCACCAGAAACAATTTCTGTATCCGGCTTATCACCCTGATTCTCTACGATTGGCTTTTCCTCTTCATAAGCAAAGAAAAATGAGTATATAACGGCTATGACAATTGCCAGAGACACAAATGTTATGATGAATATTTTTGCCTCCTTAGAAAGTTTATTTTGCTGATCATATCCAATTTTATTCATTGGTTTTCCGCAGGATAAGCAAAAATTAGAACTTGGCTGATTTTGTGTTCCGCAATGTGTGCAATAAATTAGAGAAGTCATTTTACTTTGATTATTAAGAGTTTTATTCAATAAGACATCCTATTGGTTCAATGCGATATACATTCGGTGGTCCTTCATACCCTCTGTATAGAGGAGAATAAATAATAGCTATTCTGTTTTCAAATGGATTTTTCAGATATCCGACGACAGTGTTGCTTAGCTGGTATGAATATTCTTCTTTTTCCGGACGGAAATTTTTGTGGTAAATTTTCTTTTCGGTTTTGTTGTTGGATTTTAAATAAAGTTTAGTTTCCCTGATATTGATAAAACCTAATGGATTTTCATTGAAGCTGTTTGATATAGCGCATGACAGGGTGGCATCACCTTTTAAAATTGGGAAAGAACTGAGTTTACTGTAGGATACAGGCTGAATTTTAAATTCATTTAATTTATTTGTAAAAAAAGTTGAATTCTGTTTCCATATTTTACTCAAATCTGTTTGTTTTTCCGGATTGTCAGCATTGTCAAATTCCCATTTCCATAGAATTTTATCCGTTGCCATATCCTGAACATAAATCGAAAAAAAATAACATCCGCATGCCTCATCAGCCGGTTCGAGTACATAAGCAAATTTTCCGTCTCCGGACCAACCTATAGGAAAGAACCGATCGTTCAGACTTGAAAATCCATTTTCATCTTTTTCAGCAAATACATATTTTAATTCAGCAGGTAACGGATAGGACGATCTCTTCTGAAATGTATTCTGAACCGGATTTTTGATAAAGTCATCAGAGTCGTTAGCTGCATATACAGGGATTTCTTCCGCTGTTGTTTTTTTAGCAGTAAGCATATAGGTGATGACCGTAAATCCAATGATTACAGTCAAAATAGTAGCTGTAATCCAAATCCATCTTTTAGAAGAGTCAATGATTTCAGTAGCGGTAATTGCACAATTTTTACATGCTTGATCCGGGCTTGTTAAAGATTCTCCGCATTTGATGCAATATGACATATTTGACGAGTTTTCATTTAGTTATGCTTTTACCATCTACCTCATAAAACATCTCGGCTTAATTCATCTCATGTATTCATTTACTCCCATACCAACGCACTAGCACCTAAAATTGCAGCATCTGCTTCTTTCAGGTTGCTGAAAACTAGTTTGACTTTATTCTTGAATGTTTTAATGAGATTGGCTTCCATCGCTTCTTTCGTGGGATTCATGATCAGGTCACCCGCTTTTGTTAATCCTCCGAAAAGAACAATTGCCTCCGGTGAAGAGAACATCACAAAATTTGCCAGTGCTTCTCCGAGAATTTGACCGGTATATTCAAATATTCTATTGGCAATTTTATCGCCTTTAATTGCACATTCGTAAACAGTTTGGCTAGTAAGTTCTTCAGCAGGATAACTTCTTAGTAAGCTTTCAGTAGAGGGTTCTTCACTAAGAAATTCAAGAGCTGTCTCACGTACACCCGTAGCCGAAGCATAAGCTTCCAAAGATCCTTTTAATCCGGTTCCTTTATGAATTCGTCCGCCGGGGCGAATGATGGTGTGGCCGAGTTCACCCGCAAATCCATCATGGCCTAAAACAATTTTTCCGTCTATTACAATACCGCTGCCTACGCCTGTTCCCAATGTAATGGTGATGAAATGTTTCATTCCTTTCGCACATCCGTATATCATTTCACCAATAGCCGCAGCATTTGCATCGTTTGTTAGTTTGGCAGGCATCCCGAATTTTTCCTGAAGCATATGTGCCATCGGAATTACGCCCTTCCATTTTAAATTCGGAGCATACTCAATTGTGCCTGTATAATAATTACCATTGGGAGCTCCTACACCAATACCAACATACTCTTCAGGTTTCCCATGCCTTAAAATCATTGGCTGAAGTTTGGCATAAAGGTCTTCTACAAAGAGAGAAGCCACTTCATGTTCATTGGTAGGGATGCGATCCTGCTCAAGGATATGCCCTTTGTTGTCTACAATACCGAATTTGGTCGTGGTGCCACCGATGTCGATTCCAACGGCGAATTTTTTTAAACTCGTAGTCATATGTCTTCTTTAATGTCCGGCAACTGCATTTTCATCCAGTTCGATGCCCTGCTGTTGTAACAGTTGTTTGGCTTTTATTGCAAAGAATGCAAGATAAGCGAAGCAGAGAATTGTTATCCAGTAAGAATCAAGAATATTGGTCATATCGGCCATCTTTCCCTGTAGCGGTGGAATGACGGCACCTCCAAGAATCATCATAATCAGGAATGAAGAACCTTGTCCGGTATATTTTCCTAGTCCGGTAATGCTTAGTGAAAAAATACAGGGCCACATGATACTGCAGAACAATCCGCCACTTAAAAATCCGTACAATGAAATTGTTTTATCGGGAGAGAGCAAGCCTGTAAGCATGGCTGCAATACCAAGCACGCTGAATACAAGCAATGTTCTTGCGGGTCTGTCTTTGCCGATAAAGAAACCGGCGATTTGAAAGAGCACACAGATTCCATAAGGCAATAATAAATTTACCGATGAGCTGTCTTTAAAATAATTTGAGGCCAGCACAAAACCAAAGGCAAGGTAAGGGATAACAATGAGGAGAATTGTCTTTACACTTTTGGATGGTCTGAAAACAGCGATAGAGCCGGTCCATCTTCCAATCATCAAACTTCCCCAGTACATAGAAATATAAGGTGCGATATTTTCTTCTGTCAGACTACCGTAACTGCTTTGTTTGAGTAATTCGCCAAGATTACTTTGAATGGTTACTTCCACACCTACATACGTGAAGATGGCCAGCATGCCAAGAACAAGTTGCGGATATTTCAACGCGCCCCAGCCTGTACTGTTTTTTTGTGCGGCATTGTAAGAGTATCCTAAAGTGCCAAACACAGTAAGCAAAAGTAAAACGAGAAGAACGAGTCCGTTGCTGTCATTTTTGTCACTTGCTCCTGAAGAATTGCTCAAGCGATAAAAGATCACACCAAATAAAACCGTTACAAGAATCGTCATTACACTGATGGCAATGGTTGCTTTTGTTTCTTGTTCGAACTGTCCATCCGAACGACCGTCGGGTAATTTTTTGGAAAAGAAAAAGAATAAAGCCACCGCAGCAAATAAGGCGCCTACAAGTATATACAGATTTTTTATTTTAGATACATCCGAAACATCTCCGTTTGCAGAAGCAGTTCCAAAAAGAACAAATGCTACAATTAACGGTCCTAATGTTGTACCAATCGAGTTAACGCTGCCCGCAAGATTCAAGCGGTTTGGTCCGGTTGCGGGATCGCCTAATAAAATCGCAAAGGGATTTGCACCTGTTTGTTGTAAGCTAAATCCGAGTGCCACTATGAAAAAAGCTGCCAGGATAAAAGGGAAGGAGTCCTGTGCTACGGCCGGTAACATTAAGTAAGCGCCCGCCACACTGATGACCAACCCATAAACGATGGTATTTTTTAATCCCCAGCGATTGAGAATGTCTTTGTTGATTAATACGGATAAAATGAAAATTAAAAAGGATCCGAAATAATATGCGGCATAGAATGCACTGTCGATCAGCTGACTTTCAAATTGATTGAGGTTGAAATGGTTTTTGCAAAAGGGGATGAAGATGCCGTTGCTTGCAGCAAGAAATCCCCAGAAGAAAAAAACAGTGACCAATGTGCTCAGGGCGCCGTAGTTAGTTGGTTGTTGTGGTTGACTCATTTGCCTATGATTAATGTTGGTTGTGAAAATAATCAATTCTATACAAATGAATATATGTTTAGACGTTGATTCGTTTAGGCGTTTAGATGGTTAGGGGTTGAGGAAAGAACAGCAATTAATAACATCCATCCAAAATTTCTTCCCGGACTCACGGACTTCCGGTCTTATGTATTAAATCATATTATAATATGAAAATCCGAATATATATCGTGCCTACGGCACTTTATCTTTGTGTGTATATTTTTTCTACCAATATTTAGTTCCTACGGAACTAGATATATTCGTTTAGGCGTTTAGAGGGTTAGGTGTTGAGGGGTTGATAATTTGAGGCGTTTAAATAATCTCTGCGATACCCTCTTTTTTGTTTGTTGATTACGAGTTACTTTTTTAGAGAATCAAGGAGCCCGCAAATCACAACTAAATTTTACCCGTAACTCGTAACTGGTAACACGTAACTAAAATACAACAACAAACAGCATCTTCCCGGTCTTCCGGACTTCTAAATTGTTTAGGATTGTGATAACAGCAATAAGCTATCCGCTCACCTCTCAAATCTCAAATCTCATCTCCCTGTAATTACCCCAAAGCCTGTATCACATCGTATTGGGTGATGATGTGGTAATTACCTGCTTCATCGCGTGTAAGCAATGCGTTTCTCTGTTTGTCGATCAGGGAGCTAAGTCTTTCTACAGGGGTGTCGAATGGAACAATAGTCAACGGTGGTTCTATGACTGAAGCGATCTTTTCTGATTTTAATTCCGGATTTGAAAACAGATGATTGAACAATCCGTTTTCAGAAATGGTGCCAATGCATTGGTTCCCATTTTGCATAACAGGGATCTGTTCTATGCCGTATTTTTTCATTAAATCAACAGCTTCTGCAACAGTATGCTGATCGTTGATTGTAACAAGTGGTTTATTTGTCCTTGATGAAATAATGTCTCTGATGGTTTTTACTTCCAGAAAACCTCTTTCCATCATCCACTGATCATTATAAATTTTTCCGACATACCTGCTGCCATGATCATGCAGGATACATACTACGAGATCATCCTTTTTCAGCCTGTCTTTCAGTTGCATCAAACCCTGAATACAACTTCCTGCACTGTATCCGCAGAACAATCCTTCTTCTTTGGCCAGTCGTCTTGCCATTACTGCTCCATCTTTGTCTGTAACCTGCTCGAAGTGATCAATGAATCGCATGTCATAGTTTTCGGGCACGAAATCTTCTCCAAAGCCTTCACTGATGTAGGGATGTACTTCATTCATATCAACTTCTCCCGTTCGGAAATATTTCGTCAGCAATGAACCATACACATCAATTGCCCATATTTGAATATTTGGGTTTTGTTCTTTCAGATACATCGCTGTTCCTGTGATGGTACCACCTGTGCCTGCCGTACAAACTAAATGCGTGATTTTCCCGTCTGTCTGCTTCCATATTTCCGGACCTGTACTTTCGTAATGTGCCTGCCTGTTTGCCAGGTTATCATACTGGTTCATGTGGCAGGAATTGGGAATCTCTTTTGCAAGCCGCGCTGCTACGCTGTAGTAACTTCTTGGATCATCAGGAGCAACATTGGTTGGACAAACAATGACTTCTGCGCCGACAGCTTTCAGGATATCTGCTTTCTCCTTTGATTGTTTGTCAGTGGTAACAAAAATGCACTTATATCCTTTAACGACAGCAGCCAGAGCTAGGCCCATTCCGGTATTTCCGCTAGTACCTTCAATGATGGTGCCTCCGGGTTTGAGTCTGCCTTGTTGCTCAGCCACTTCCACCATTTTAAGTGCCATCCGGTCTTTGATGCTGTTACCCGGATTGAAATAATCCACTTTGGCTGTGATGGTACAGGGTAGGGAGCGCGTTATTTTATTCAAACGGATCAGTGGCGTATTGCCGATGGTTTCGAGTATGTTGTTTTTGATATCCATAGTGGGCGAGGCAAAGATAAGTCGGCGAGGCGGAAAGTCGGAGGGAAGATGTTTGTTATTTGCATCCGCGGATTCCGGTAACGAAAGCCCAAGCAGAAAGGTAAAAAATGATGGTAAAAATGTTTGCCATCATTTTTTTTCATTACTCTTTTTTCATACTTTTAATGACTAAAAATTATTGCTATTATGAAGACAACTCTGTTTTCCGCAGCTATGCTTGCTGCTTTATCACTGCAGGCACAGAAATCTGAATCTTTTTTTGCATTCAGTGCCATGGATCAAACAAATCAGTGGCTCAACATTCAAAGCCTTCAGCTGAATGAACAAGATCCGTTAAAAACGATTTACGACTACAGACAATCAGGAAACGTTTTACTCAACGGATATACTCGTCGTCCATTTACAACAGCGGTAAATAACAATGCGCCAACTGAAACCATGGTGGCTGCAACAGCATATGAAAATTATTCCCGTCGTTTGTTTTTTATCCCGATGAAAAAAGCTGAGCTGCGCTGGGTAGAATGGGATACAAAAGGGACGCCCTCATACTTCGCTATTAGCTCACCGGTGCTTGGGCAGCTCGACATGGAAAAGCCTGAAAATCAGATCACACGCATGACCATCAGTACCGATGGATTTGGCTATGCGTTAACCAACGATGGCAAACACCTCATCCGCTTTACAACCGGATCAAAGCCTGTAATTACAGATCTGGGTAATCTGATTGATGCCTCTGCAAATGGTCAGCAAACAGTTCACAGTCAGTGTAGTTCATGGGGAGGAGATCTTGTTGCTGCAGCTGATGGTAGTTTATACTTAATTACCCTGCGTAATCATATCTATCAGATCTCTACTGCAAGCCGCATCGCTACATACAAAGGACAGATTAGCGGATTACCCCAAAACTTTTCATCGAATGCAGCAGCAGCTACTGCTAACGGAGACCTTCTTGTAGGATGCAGTTATGGCAATCAAAATTGTTACATCGTTGATGTGCAAGATTTCAAAGCTCGTCCCGCATTTACCCGTCAGCCCGGTAACATGAATTTTTCTGATTTAGCCAGTGGTTATTTTTTGTTCAGCCGTTTCAGCCCTTCTGCTCCCTATCAAACAAGTCAAGAATTTTTCACTGCTGAATTTTATCAGGTCGCAGTATATCCCAATCCGGTTACACAAAAGGTTTTCCGTTTAAATTTCAAACAGGCCAACACCGGCATGCACACCGTGCAGGTAACAGATCTTTCCGGTCAGTTGATTTTACAGTCGAATGTACAAATCAGCGGAAGGGGACAGGCATTCACTTTCAATCTGCCTTCTGAAACAGCAGGCGGAATGTATTTGGTGCGTGTTACTGATCATACCGAGAAAGTAGTTCATGTAACGAAGGTGGTGGTGGAGTAGGTTGATAGTTGTTTGTTATTGGTTATTAGTTATTAGTTGACATAAGTCATAACTCATACCGGCTTTCTTACTATTTGGCGCAGAGAAATGCCCAAAAAGATTGGTTGATACCATAGGCGATAGGAATAAAAAGGGCATAACATATGACAATTAAAAAAAATAACTAATACACATATGAAAGGAGAAAAGGAGTTAATCGCAGAATGATCCTCCGCGAAATCTTTGCGGTCTCTTTTTTCTATGCCGAATTCTAGTAATCCGCCCTCTTTTTGGAAGCAGTCGGATTTCACCTGTAACGACCATATCGCAGAAAAAAAATATTAGAGAAATTTCACGATTCCGATCATGACGCCTGCAAGAGCTATTCCGGTTCCTACAACCCATTTGACTACATCTACCTTCACATGAGCCATTTCAGTTTTTACACCTAAAATATCTTGCTTGATGGATGAGATGTCCTGCTTTAATAAAGAAACATCCTGCTTCAAAGTTGACACATCCTGCTTTAACCCGGATACATCCTGCTTTAACCCGGATACATCTTGTTTAAGGTTTGAAATATCTTCTTTCAGAAGATTTATGTCATTTTTGGTAGCAAGCATGTCCATTTTTTCATCCAGCTTTTTATCTACTTTGGTTTCTACAAATTCAACCAGCCCCTGCGCTTCAGGACGACCTATCTTAGAGGCCAGAAGTTCGTAAAGTTGTATTTCGGAGATGGTCATACAGACTTTTTATCAAAGATAAAAAATAGTTGTCCTTGTAAAAAGGATATTCCCTGTTGAATAATGGGTGAAAGACGTTATCGGTCGGGACCTTCGGCCAACAACCAACAACCAACAATCCCGACGCTGCGGTCGGGACCTTCGGCCAACAACCAACAACCAACAACTACCTAATAATCGAAATCGTTCCCGCAACCGGTGCGCGTTTGCTGTTTAATTTTATGACGAAATAGTAGGGACCGATAGGCAGATCTGTGTTCTGGAATTTGCCATCCCATCCACTGCCATTCGTGTATCCTCTCCGCTCAAATACCATCGCACCGAAACGATTGAATACCTGTACCATAGCATTCGGATACTCTTCAATGTTTTCAATGATCCAGCGATCATTAAAGCCATCTCCGTTTGGCGTAAAGGCATTGGCTGCTTTGATTTCTTTTGGTGGTATAACGGTCACGGTCACCTGATCTCTGCTGACACAACCTTGTTGCGATGTCACAGTCAATGTGTAGGTCGTTGTCTGTTCGAGTGTTGTTTTCGGTCTGGCAATGCCTGCATCAGCAAGTCCGGTACCCGGCGTCCACAGGATGGTGATGCCTGTTCCGCTTGCCGTTCCGTCGAGCTGAACGGTTTGTCCTTCGGTGATTTGCTTATCCGGACCGGCATTGGCTACCGGAGCAGGATAGATGACAACCTGTACCAGTTTTCGCGGACTCTCACAGAAACCGGTTAGTTCCTGAGTAACATAAAAATCCAGCGTGCCCGCATTGACGGTGGAAGGACTGGGAGGTGTAAGCTGTGCTGTACCTCCGGTAGAAGAGGTATACCAGCGAAGACTGTTACCGATCGCTGTCAATGGTCTAGTCGTTTCTCCCTGGCAATAAGTATCACTCGCGGCAAATGAAGGCTCAGGAGATTTAGTCGGCTGAGCTGTAATGGCAGGAGAGGCGGCGCTGCTGATACATCCGTTGCTGTTATCCCGAACGGTGATTGTATAGTTGCCGGGAGTCAGACCTGCAAATTGCGGAGAGGTCTGGAATACAACACCATCCCTGCTATAATTGAAATTAGTACCTGTAGGGTTACTCACTGTCACGGTACCGGTAGCAATGAAACAATCAGGTTGCTGTGATACGACTATAGCCGGGGCAGGCGGATTTTGATTGAAGGTAACCACTACATCATCTGATGAAACAATACAGGGGTTATTACTAACGGTCCAGCGTAGGGTATATGTTGTTCCTGATACACCGTTAAAGTTGCTGGTCGCACTGGCTGCATTGGCAAAGCTTCCTCCGGTTCCACTTACAATTGTCCATACTCCGGTACCAACAGTCGGTGCATTGGCGGCAAGCGTTACTTGCGTGAGTCCGCATGTGGCAGCGCTTGTCTGATCTGCTCCCGCATTTGCAGTTGTTGGGATTTGTTGGAAGGTAACGATCATGTCATCTGTCGATGAGGGACAGAAACTTCCGTTGGTGGTAGTCCAGCGAAGGGTGTACGTGCTTCCGGCTACTCCGTTGAAACCGGTTGTTGCACTGGATGCATTGACAAAATTTCCACCTGCTCCGCTCACGATACTCCATTGACCGGTGCCGATCGTTGGTGTGTTCGCAGCGAGTGCGACCTGTGTGAGTCCGCAAGTACTTGCGTCGGTCTGATCCACGCCCGCATTTGCAGGAGTAGGAGCTTGATTAAAGGTGATGGTAACATCATCTGATGAGGCTGCACAAATTGCGCCATTTGTGATTGTCCATCTCAGATTATATGTATTCCCTGCTATGCCATCAAAGGTCGTTGCAGCATTACTGCTATTTCCAATAGAACCTCCCGTACCCGAAACAATGCTCCATTGTCCGGTTCCCAATGAAGCAGTATTGGCTGCTAAATTTACCTGTGTACGTCCACAGGTAGCTGCATCTGTCTGATCAGCACCTGCATTGGCGGTGGTTGGATTTTGATTGAAAGTCACAACCACATCATCTGAAGATGCAGTACAAGGATTATTGCTGATTGTCCAGCGAAGGGTATAAGTATTTCCTGCAACTCCATTGAATAAACTGGTTGGACTTGCTGCATTGGCAAAACTTCCTCCTGTACCACTTATGATACTCCAATTTCCTGTACCTACCGTTGCTGCATTGGCTGCAAGCGTTACTTGTGTGCGTCCGCAGGTAGAAGCATCAATCTGATCTGCACCTGCATTGGCAATGGTTGGATTTTGATTGAAGGTGATATTGATGTCATCAGTTGAATTTGCACAAATGCCACCTGTACTAACGGTCCAGCGCAGGGTATAAGCAGATCCGGCGATGCCGTCGAATGTGGTGGAGGCATTGTTACTATTTCCAATTGATCCACCTGCTCCGGAAACGATACTCCATTGACCGTTACCGACAGCAGGACTATTCGCCACTAAATTTACTTGCGTCAATCCGCAGGTGGCTGCACCTGTCTGATCCACGCCCGCATTTGCAGGAGTAGGAGCTTGATTAAAGGTGATGGTAACATCATCAAATGATGCTGCACAGATTGCGCCATTTGTGGTTGTCCATCTCAGAGTATATGTATTCCCTGCTATGCCATCAAAGGTCGTTGCAGCATTACTGCTATTTCCAATAGAACCTCCCGAACCTGAAATAATGCTCCATTGTCCGGTTCCCACTGAAGCAGTATTGGCTGCTAAATTCACCTGAGTACGTCCACAGGTAGCTGCACCAGTTTGGTCAGCTCCTGCATTGGCGGTGGTTGGGTTTTGATTGAACGTTACAACTACATCATCTGAAGATG
>Ga0315902_10003183_pt1 | contig 24814 bp, 15 predicted proteins | sample LakEriMetagenome_9_FD_203523 | JGI IMG/M metagenome (GOLD analysis project Ga0315902, IMG submission 203523) | Freshwater fungal communities from buoy surface, Lake Erie, Ohio, United States - Buoy 12 MA117 | ecosystem: Environmental > Aquatic > Freshwater > Lake > Lake biofilm | place: USA... | reverse complement strand
TACGACGAAATCCCGCGCAAGGCGATGGCGTATGGCGCCGAAAAGGCCCGCCTGATCGAGTGCCGCGCGCAGTTGGTGGCCGAAGGGCTCGCGGCACTGCAGTGCGGCGCCTTCCACATCACGACGGCCGGGCAGACGTACTTCAACACGACGCCGCTCGGGCGCGCCGTCACGGGCACCATGCTGGTGGCCGCGATGCGCGAAGATGATGTGAACATCTGGGGCGACGGGAGCACGTTCAAGGGGAATGACATCGAGCGCTTCTATCGCTACGGGTTGCTCACGAATCCATCGTTGAAAGTCTACAAACCGTGGCTCGATCAGCAGTTCATCGACGAGCTGGGTGGGCGTACGGAGATGGCGGAGTATCTGATCCGCAGCGGCTTCGAGTACAAGATGAGCGTCGAGAAGGCGTATTCGACCGACTCGAACATCCTCGGCGCCACGCACGAAGCGAAGGATCTGGAATTCCTGAACAAGGGGATGCACATCGTCCAGCCGATCATGGGTGTCGCGTTCTGGCGTGATGACGTGGCGATCGCGAAGGAGACGGTGACGATCCGCTTCGAGGAAGGGTACCCGGTCGCGATCAATGGTCACGAGTTCGGAAGCGCACTCGAGCTGTTCATGGAAGCCAATGCCATCGGCGGCCGTCATGGCCTCGGCATGACGGACCAGATCGAGAACCGCATCATCGAGGCGAAGAGCCGCGGCATCTACGAGGCGCCGGGGCTTGCGCTGCTGTTCATCGCGTACGAGCGGCTGGTGACGGGCATTCACAACGAAGACACGATCGAGCAGTACCGCATCAACGGGCGGAAGCTCGGGCGCCTGCTGTATCAGGGGCGCTGGCTCGACCCGCAGTCGCTGATGCTGCGCGAAAGTGCGCAGCGCTGGGTCGCGCGCGCGGTCACCGGTGAAGTCACCATCGAACTGCGTCGTGGCAACGACTACTCCATCATGGATACGTCGAGCCCGAACCTGACGTACAAGCCCGAGCGGCTCACGATGGAGAAGGGGCAAGAGTACTTCTCGCCACTCGACCGGATCGGGCAGCTCACCATGCGCAACCTCGACATCATCGACACGCGCGAGAAGCTTGCGATCTATTCGGCGACTGGGCTGCTCAAGGGGAGCGCCGCGAGTGGTGTGCCGCAGTTGCCGAGCGGCGGCGAGTAGGTCAGAGCGTCGTGCTCATGTAGCTGAACACCCCACCCTGCGCATCACGGGCGACGATGATGTGCCCGTGCGGCGTGGGGATGGGGCCATGCAGCTGGGTGCCCCCATGCTTGGCGAGGACGGCGTTGCCGTGCGTGAGTGAGTCCACCACGAAATACGGCATCCAGTGCGGCGGGATCCCAACCATGTCGGGGGTCATGCCGAAGACGCCACCCACGGCCTGGCCGTCCGCGAGATGCAGTGTGAAGTAGTCGCGGTCGGCCTCCTCCATACGCGCGGCGTTGAGGCCGAAGACCTTCGTGTAGAACGCCACGGCCTCATCGGGGCGCCGCGTGTTCACCTCCGCCCAGCACATGCCGCCCGGTTCGCCCTCGACGCCGGCGCCGGCGAAGGTGCCGGCCTGCCAGAGCCCAAACACGGCGCCTTCGGGATCGACCGCCACGGCCATCTGTCCGAGACCCATGATGTCCATCGGGTCGACCATCATCGATCCGCCCGCGTCCTTGATCGATTGGACCGTGGCCGCCGCGTCCGCGACGCCGAAATAGACCGTCCACACCGTCGGGAGCGCCTCCTGCCCCGGCATCTTTGGCGCAAGGGCGGCGGCGGGGCGTCCATCCCGGAACGCCATGGTGTAATGCCCGAGGGCCTCGCCACCATCCTGAAAGGTCCAGTCGAACAGTTCGCCATAGAACCGCTTGGCGGCCTCAAAGTCCGATGTGGAGAGATCGAACCAGGTCGGCTGATTGAGGCGCGCGGCGTCGATGTGCGGCATGCTATGGCAGGTATGGGGTCATGGCCGGGGAGTGCGACCTAAGGAAGCACCACGTGGCACCTGTCGCAAACATCATTCTCCCGGCAACTTCCTTGGCATGTCGGCGGCGTTGCCGCGTCGTATATCCACAGCCATTCAGGAGCTCACCATGTCTCGTACTGCCTCCCGTCGGATTCGTCAGGCTGCCTTGGTATCAGCCGCACTCCTCATGCCGCAGCTCGTTCAGGCACAGGATGACAAGTCGCAGGCCGTGAAGGGTGGGATTCAGGTGAAGGGATGGATGGGGGTAGTGGACGCCAAGGAAGCCAAGGCGGGGCTCACGGTCGACAGTGCCAAGTTCGTCACGATGGGGGCCGGAATGCATGCCACCACGGGCCCGGCGACGACCTATTGGAATCCGTCGATGACGGGGAAGGGTGACTACACGGTGAAGGCCACCTTCTCGGAGCGCGAGTTCATGGGGCTCAACGGCCATGCGCATCCATACGGCATCGTGATCGCCGGCAACGACATGGGCACGGAGCAGGCCAGCTACCTGTATTGCGCGGCGTATGGCAACGGCAACTTCATCGTGCGCGGATTTGGACCGGCCCCGTTCCAAATGAACGGCCCTCGTGGTGGGGCGAATCCTGCGGTCAAGCAGGCCGAGGCCAAGGGGAAGCCGGTGTCGCAGGAAATCGCGATGCAGGTGAAGGGGGACAAGGTCTCGTGCCTGATCAACGGCACCGAAGTGGCGAGCTACAGCAAGGCGGAGCTGGTCGCCGCCGGCAAGCTCAAGAGCACCGACGGGGTGGTGGGTTTCCGCATGGGGCACAACACGGACGCACACATCGGCGGCTTCTCACTCGGCAAGTAAGACGTGACGGACACGACGGCGGCGGGCCCGGAGCGCGGTGCAGCGCTCCGGGTTCGCGCGACGTAATTTCTTGAGCGCTTGGTAATGGGGGCCGCCGCAGCACCCTTCGGGTGGCTGGCGGGGGCTTTCGATGTCGTGTGCCTTGACCTGCTGGAGTGGCCGACATGACGGTGATGCTCGCGTTGTCTGGTGTTATCACAACGGCGGTGCTGGGGTGGTCGCTGGCGGTCTCGCCACCGGTCGCACCGCCATCGGCGGCGCTGCTGCGTCCCAAGTCTCACCCGGTACTCGGCGCCGCCCGGGTGCCGCGCCCGTCTGCGATTCGCCCGTCTGCGGTTCGCCCGTCTGCGGTTCGTCCGTCAGCAGTTCGCGCGCCGGCACGATTCGGTGCCCGTGGCGTCGCGATGGCCGCGCTCGACTCATCGGTGCAGCGCTACTGCGGCTCGTGCCACAACCCCACGATGAAGCGCGGTAATCTCAATCTGCGCGGCTGGTCAGTGGGAGGCGCCACGGCGCAGCTGGACGTGACGGAGAAGATGATCCGCAAACTGCGCACGGAGATGATGCCGCCGCCGGGGTCGAAGCGTCCGGGCGGCGACACCCTCCTCGCTCTCGTGGAGACGCTGGAGACCACCGTCGATGCCGCCCCGATCAATCCGGGGACACGCACCTTCCAGCGTCTCAATCGGGCGGAGTACGAGCGCGTGGTGCGCGACCTGCTCCGGCTCGACGTCAATGCCGGCGATTGGCTCCCGCTCGATACGAAGAGCGCGAACTTCGACAACATCTCGGACGCACAGGCGCTCTCGCCGATGCTGCTCGAGGGATACCTCAACGCCGCGAGCGCTGTGAGCCGGCTCGCCATCGGCGACCGGAAGGCGCCGAGTGCGCAGGTGGCGTTCCGTGCGTCGCCCTTCACCTCGCAGCATCCGTGGGATCGCGTCGAGGGCACGCCATACGGGACGCGCGGCGGGCTGGTCGTAAAGCACGTCTTCCCTGCCGACGGGATCTACCAGATTCGCGTGAACGTGGGCGGCGGTGTGGGGCGTCCCGTGGAAGATGTGGACGTCTCCATCGACGGGCGGCGCGTGGCGCTGCTGCGCTATGACCGCGGCATCGCCCGCAACAGCGAGTCGGCCGACCTGCCGCTCGGCGCCGACTACCTCTACACCGAGCCGCTGGCCATTGCCGGTGGGCAGCACACGTTGTCCGTGGCGTTCGTGAAGAACGCCGAAGGGCCCTACGAGGACATCATCAAGCCGCACGAGTGGTCGCGTGCTTCCGGTGGCACCGGCGCGGCGGGAACGACAGAGCCGGCGTACGTGATGGACGTGCTCGTCTCGGGGCCGTCGAAGGTCACCGGGCTCTCCGATTCACCGAGCCGGAACGCGATCTTCAGCTGTCGGCCGACTGCGGCGACGGCCGAGCGCCCCTGCGCCGATCGGATCCTATCGCGATTGGCCACCCGTGCCTATCGCCGCCCGATCACGGCGAAGGAGCGTGAAAGCCTGCTGGCGTTCTACGACCGCGGTGCCGCTGCCGATCCGTCGAATCGCTTCGAAGGTGGCGTGCGCCTCGGGGTGCAGGCGATTCTCGCCAGTCCGTACTTCCTGTTCCGCTTCGAGAAGGCGCCGACCGGTGTTGCCGTTGGCTATGACTACCGGATCGATGATCTGGAGCTGGCCACGCGTCTGTCGTTCTTCCTCTGGAGCACGATCCCCGACGAGCGGCTGCTCACGTTGGCGCGCCAGAAGCGCTTGTCGCAGCCGACGGTGTTCGCGTCTGAAGTCCGGCGCATGATGGCCGATCCGAAGGCCGAAGCGCTCTCGACGCGCTTCGCGGCTCAGTGGCTCCGCCTGCAGGATCTCGAGAAGGTGCACCCGGATGCCTTCCTCTTCCCGGACTTCGACCTGCAGCTCAGCAACGCGATGCAGCGGGAAACGGAGCTGGTGTTCGAGGAGTTGGTGCGCAAGGATCGCAGTGTGCTCGCGCTCTTCACGCTGGACTCCACGTACGTGAACGAGCGGCTGGCGAAGCATTACGGCATCCCGAACGTGACCGGGACGCACTTCCGGAAGGTGGCGTATGCCGATGACCAGCGCCGCGGCATCCTGGGTCATGGGAGCGTGCTGGTGCAGACGTCGCTGGGCAATCGGACGTCGCCTGTGCTGCGTGGGAAGTGGGTGATGGAGGTGCTGCTGGGGACCCCGCCGCCGCCACCGCCGCCGAATATCCCTGACCTGGAGCAGACCGCCGGCGCGAAGGAAGGCAAGCAACTCACCACGCGCGAGCGGATGGAGATCCACCGGGCCAATCCCACTTGCCGGTCGTGCCACAACTTCATCGATCCGATCGGTTTGGCGCTCGACAACTTCGATGTGACGGGTCGACTCCGCTATCGCGAGAACGGGGCGAAGCTCGATACGCGCGGCAACCTGTACGATGGCACGCCGCTCACGACCTCGAGCGACCTCACGCGGGCGCTGATCAAGCGGCCGGTGCCGCTGATGCGCACGTTCGCCGAGAATCTGATGGCGTACGCGTTGGGTCGCCGAGCGGAGGATCATGACCAGCCGGCGATTCGCGCCATCGTGCGCGACGCGTCCAAGTCGAACTACCGCATGTCGGCCTTCGTGCTCGGCGTGGTGAACAGCAAGGCGTTTCACAGCAAGCGGGTGGAGCCGGCGACGGCTGACGCCTCCAACTGACCTGTCTCCCGATGTATTTTGTCGCCCCGTGTGACCAACCCCGGAGCACCGACTCATGCACCTGTTGAATCAGAAGACGCTTGAGCGTCGCACCTTCCTGAAGGGACTCAGCGCCGTGGTTGCGCTCCCCTACCTGGACGCCATGGAGCCGGCGGGACGCGCCCTCGCCCGTCTGGGCGGATCGGCCGCCGCGGCGCGCCAGCGCCTCGTGTGCATCGAATCCGTCCATGGAGCGGCCGGCAGTAACGCGTGGGGTGCCGCGAAACATCTCTGGGCACCGCAAGGCGTCGGGCGGCAGTTCGAGTTCGTCGCGGATAGCGCGCTCAAGCCGCTCGAGGCGTGGCGTGACTATCTCACGATCGTGAGCAATACCGACACGCGCATGGCGGAAGCGTTCGAGGCGCCGGAGATCGGCGGCGACCACTTCCGATCCAGTGCGGTGTTCCTCACGCAGGCGCACCCGAAGCAGACGCAGGGCTCCGACCTGTTCGTGGGCAAGTCGTTCGACCAGTTGGTGGCCGACAGGATCGGGCGCGACACGCCGCTCCCGTCGATGCAGCTGTGCATCGAGAATCTCGATCAGGCGGGTGGCTGCTATTACAACTACGCCTGTGCGTACACGGACACGATCAGCTGGGCCTCCGAGACGGAGCCGCTGCCGATGATTCGCAACCCGCGGGCGGCGTTCGATCTGCTCTTCGGGGCCGGCGCGAACAACGCCGACCGTTCGGCGCGTCGCAAGGACAACGGCTCCATCCTCGACTGGGTCGTGGGAGAGATGGCGTCACTCAAGCGGCAGCTGGGGCCGACGGACCGCCGGCGCGTGGACCAGTACCTCGAGAACGTCCGCGAGCTCGAGCGGCGCATCCAGATGGTGGAAGCGAAGAACTCGAGCGGCGAGGAACGGCTCCTCCCGGAGGCCCCGATCGGTGTGCCGGATTCGTTCGAAGAGCATATGAAGCTCATGTTCGACATCCAAGTGCTGGCCTTCCAGAGTGACATGACGCGCGTCTTCTCCTTCAAGACGGGGCGCGATGCTTCGAGCCGGACCTTCCCGGAGAGCGGCACGAACAAGGGCTTCCATCCGGCGTCGCACCACGGCGGGCGCGAGCAGGCGATCATGGAGTTCAACATGATCAACCGCTACCACGTGGGGATGCTCCCGTACTTCCTGCAGCGCCTCAAGGAGACGCAGGACGGCGAGGGGAACCTGCTGGACAACACGACCATCATGTACGGCTCCCCGATGGCGGACGGCAACACGCACAACCACCGGCGCTGCCCCCTCATTCTGCTGGGCGGCAAGCAGACGCAGCTCCCCGGTGGGACGCACCTCAAGGCGCCCGACGGGACGCCGATGGCGGACGTGATGCTGACGCTCCTGCACCAGCATGGTGTCGATGCGTCGAGCTTCGGCGACAGCGTGGCCCCGTTCGCGCTGTATACCTGACGGTTTCCCGTTTCTTCCTCCCTCTGGAGACGACCGGCATGATGGCGTCGATCCTGACTTGGCGCGGTGTATCGGTGGCAGCAGCGGCGAGCATGGCCGTGAGCGTGGCCGTGATGGCGGTCGACAATGTGGCGCTCCCGGATGCGGCGAGCCGCGGTGATCTGAGCACGGTGCGCGCCTTGCTGGCGGCGCGCGCCGACGTGAACGCGGCGGCCGGCGATGGCATGACGGCGCTGCACTGGGCCGCCGATCGGGGCGATGTAGCGATGGCCACCGTGCTGCTCCGCGCCGGTGCAAAGACCACCCCCGTCACACGCAACGGCGCGTACGCGCCGCTGCATGTGGCGGCGAAGGCCGGTCAGGGCGCGGTGGTGAAGGTGCTCCTCACGGCCGGGGCCGACCCCATGTCGCTCACCGGTACGGGAGTTACGGCGCTCCACCTCGCCGCGCAGGCGGGTGATGTTTCGGCCATCGCCGCGTTGTTGGCCAGGAAGGCTGACGTGAACGCACGCGAAGCCGTATGGGGGCAGACGGCCCTGATGTTCGCTGCCGCGGCCAATCGTCCTACGGCGATCTCGGCACTGCTCAAGGGCGGTGCCGACCCCGCGATCCGAACGAAGGCGATCGACCTGACAGAGGAGACGTCGCGTCAGCAGGCCGCTGCCCGCAAGCGCAACGAAGTGATCTTCTCGATGCTGCCGAAGGCGGCACAGGATTCGATCCGTGCCGCGGCGGAGAAGGCGTTCAATGCCACGCGGACTGCGGCCACGGCTGCGGCACCAGCGGCTGCAGCACCAGCGGCTGCAGCACCAGCGGCTGCGGCACCAGGGAGCAATCCCCCAGCCGCAGCAAAGCCGTTCCAATTCACGGTCGGCCTCGGCCAGCTCCCCACGCAGTACCTCACTCCCGCGCAGCTGCAGGAAGCCGTCATGGCCGGGCGCGCCATGTACGATGCCAAGCAGAAAGTGAGCGGTGCGGTGGAGACCGTGATTCCAGCGGATACCACCAACGGCTTCTTCGCCGGCTACGAGGCCACGGTTGGCAGTTTGGGTGGCATGACGGCGCTGCATCATGCCGTCCGGCAGGGACATCTCGAAGGCGCGATGGCGCTCGTCGCTGGGGGGGCAGACATCGATGCCGTCACGGCCACCGACAGCATTTCGCCGATGCTCATGGCCACCATCAACGGCCACTTCGATCTGGCGCTCTCCCTCGTGCAGAAGGGCGCCAACGTGAAGCTCCAGAGCATCCACGGCCTCACGCCGCTCTACGCGGCGATCAACATCATGTGGCATCCACGCTCGCGCTATCCGCAGCCGCAGGCCATTCAGGTCCAGCAGGCGACGCACTACGAGCTGATGGAGGCGATCCTCAAGGCAGGAGCCGACCCGAACGTGCGTTTGCGCAAGAACCTCTGGTTCTTCGGGTACAGCAACTGCGGCAACGCCAATTGCGGCCTCGAGGCCCTCGAGGGAACCACGGCGTTCTGGCGCGCGGCGTACGCCGTGGATCTGGAAGCGTTGAAGATGCTCAAGGCCGCAGGCGCCAACGACACCATTCCCTCATACAAGCCGCCGACGGCTGGACGTCGGTCGCGCGGTGGCGGTGGCGGCTTTGGTGACGGGCTTCCGCCGCAGGCGTTCGATCGGCAGCTGGATTCTGCCGCCAAGGCGGTACCCCCCGGCATCGGCGTGTATCCGCTTCATGCCGCCGCCGGTGTGGGCTATGGGAACGGCTTCGCGGGCAACGCCCACCGCCACGCCCCGGATGGCTGGATGCCGACGATCAAGTATCTCGTGGAAGAACTGCGCCACGACGTGAACCAGCGCGACCTCAACGGCTACAACGCCATTCACCACGCGGCGGCCCGCGGCGATAACGAGATGATTCTCTATCTCGTGAGCAAGGGGGCGGACCCGAAGGCGGTGGGGCGCGATGGGCGCACCACGGTGGATCTCGCCAACGGACCGGTGCAGCGCCTGCGCCCCTTCCCGGAGACGATTGCACTCCTCGAGAAGCTCGGCGCCAGAAATAACCACCGCTGCGTGGGCTGCTAACGCCGCTGCTAACGCCGCTGCTAACGCCGCTCTCCGGCGAGCAGCAGGGTCAGGTGCTCCTGAGCCTGCTGCAATCCCCCCTCGCCATCGCCCCACGTGATCCGGCCATCAGCATTGAGATCGGTGCCCGGTACGAGCTGGCCACAGAGGGACACCAGCTGCGTGACGAGCCTGGCAGCATCGGCCGCAGACGTGGCGCCCTGAATCTGCTTGGCGATGGCGATGGCCTGCTCGGCACGCGACGCCACGCTGCGCGAGGCGGTGGCGATGTGCAGCGCGTGCGTTTTGACGTTCGTCGAGGCGGTGGATTCCTTGGCGGCGAGTTCGATGTGCTGCGCGATGCCCCCGGCGGCGCGCTTCACGCCGAACCCCTTGGCGGGCCCTGAGGCCACGAGCGACGGATCCAGCGCATGGATTACATGCCCCGCGTGGAGCTGCATCGCCGGCAGATCGGTCGGCGTCCGCTGCGCAAAGGTGGCATGCTGTGAGGCCACGGCAGCCTCGGTGAGCGCGATGGTTAGGAACCCCACCTTGTCGGGGGTATCCACGAAGCTCGTGCCGACGTGGCCGATGTGCGTCCCCACGGGGCCGGCGGGGAGTGCACTCGCCGGTACGGTGCCCGGGGCAGCGGCGGTGACCGCCGGACGCCCGGGCAACGGGGCCCCTGTCAGCTTCGCCACGATACTGTCGAACTGTGCCCGCAGCTCGCTGTTGGTGCTCACGAGGAAGCGCTGCTGTCGGTACTGCTCATCGGTGAGCCCCTTGCCTTTGAGCACCTCGGCGAGGGTGGCGGCCTTTTTTGCCGCCAAGTCCCGCTGCGCCGTCACCGTCTTGTTCCTCGGCTTGGCCGCGTAGAGGTCACTCGAGTCATGGACCATGCTGACGGCGACATGCGCCTCTGCCAGTGTGCGCACTTCGGAGAGGCTCAGCGAGGCGGCACTCGCTGACCCACTCGTCTGCGACTGCACCGTCGTCGGCAGGAGTACCAGTGTCACCGCGAGGAGCGGGGTAACGCGCGAGCCCGAGACGGCGGCGATGCGGCAACGGAGGCGGCAACGGATCCGGGAGAAGGCGACGGAAAAGGGCATGCGCATAGCTTCGGGCGTGAGGCGCGGAAGCGCAATCAGGTCGTCGGGGACTCTGGCGGAGCGGCCGCTGCGGGGGGACTTTTGCCCGAGTCCATGGTCCGGTTCCGTGTGCGGACCGGTCTGTTCACTCCATCCCGTGTTCGGGAGTCCTGCATGCCTACGCGATCCGTTACCCGCTTGCTGTGGTGGTCCGGTCTTTCCCTGGCCATGGCTTCCACCGTCTCCGCTCAGGGGCGCCCGCGGGACCCGAACAGCATGGGCGGCGGGGACTGTACGGCCAACAGCTACAACTGCAAGGACACGCCGAATCCGCTCCCCGCCCGGAACACCGTGTGGATGGAGGAGATGACGTGGATGGATGTCCGCGACGCCCTCAAGGCGGGGAAGACCACGGTGATCATCGCCACCGGCGGGATGGAGCCGAACGGTCCCTGGCTCGCGACAGGCAAGCACAACTATGTGCTGCACACCAACTGCGAATCGATTGCCCGCGCGATGGGGAATGCCCTCTGTGCGCCGATCGTGAAGTTCGTGCCGGAAGGGGGCGTGGAGCCGCCTACCGGTCACATGACATCCCCGGGAACGATCAGCATGCGGGAGGGGACGTTTCGTGCGCTCCTCACGGATATCGTGACGAGCCTCAAGGCGCACGGATTCGATCGGATCATTCTGATCGGTGACAGCGGCGGCAATCAGGCGGGGCAGCGGGCGGTGGCCGATTCGCTCACGGCGCTCTGGAAGGGTGCGCCGATCGTGGCCCACATCCAGGAGTACTACGATTACGCCAGCGTCGCGAAGCATATGGAGACCAAGGGTGTGCATGCGACGAAGGCCGACGGACTCCACGATGACCCGGAGATCTCGCTGAACATGTTTGCCGATGATCCGCGGAGCATCCGCTATGACGAACGGAAGAAGGCTGGGCTGCTGACGATCAACGGCGTGTCGCTGGCGAATCGGAAGGAGGTCGAGGCGTTGGCCAAGGAGGTCGTGGCGTTCCGGACCCGCGTCACGATCGCGGCGATCACCAAGGCGATCGCGAACAAGGGGACACTGCCGCCCCCTGCTCGCCGGAGTGGGAACTGAGGCGCCAGTCGCTCATCTTTCCGGGGTGATTCGACGTCCATTTCTTTTCCCGGCCTTGTTGAGTGCGGTGCTTCCGTGGGTGACGCCACTGGCCGCACAGGCGCCGCCCACGGCATCCGCCGTCTGGCTGACTTCCCCCGTGACCATCGACGGGCGTCTGGACGAGCCGGTCTGGCGCACGCCATCGCCTATCACGCGGTTCACGCAGCGGACGCCTCGCAATGGCGAGGCGCCCTCCCAGCGGACCGAAGTGTGGGTCGCCTATGACGCGGCGGCGCTGTACGTAGCGGTGCGCGCGCATGACACAGCGCCCGACTCCATTGCGCAGCAGTTGGGGCGCCGCGACGACGAAGAGATCTATTCCGATCAGTTCTACGTCGGTTTCGACAGCTACGGCGATCGCCGTACGGCGTTCGTGTTTGGCGTGAGCCCGCGGGGGGTGCTCAGCGACATGTATGTCTTCAATGACACCGAAGCCGATCCCTCCTGGGACGGCGTCTGGAATGTGGCGGCGCAGGTCGATGGACAGGGGTGGACCGCCGAGTATCGCATTCCGTTGTCGCAGCTCCGGTACGATGTGCGTCCCGATGGCGTTGGTGCCGTGCGCCCGTGGGGGATCAACTTTGTCCGGGTGATCGCGCGTCATGGCGAGGAAGACTACTGGGCGCCCGCGCCGGCCAATGCGCCCGGGATCGTCAGTCGGTTTGGTACGCTGACGGGCCTCGATTCCCTGCGTGCCCCGGCGCGCACCGAGCTGATTCCCTATGTCCGGAGCCAGCTCGAGACCAATCCCGTGGCCGTGCAGAACCGGTTCACGCCGCAGCGCCGTGGTGCGGCGACGGTTGGTGGTGATCTGCGCATCAAGCTGCCGCAGTCGCTGACGCTCACGGCCACGGTCAATCCGGACTTCGGGCAAGTTGAAGCGGATCCCGCCGTCGTGAACCTGTCGGCGTTCGAAGTGTTCTTCCGCGAGCGGCGCCCGTTCTTCCTGGAAAATGCCGATGGCTTCGCCTTCGGCAGCACGCGCACGCTGAACGACAACGATCCACCGAACTTCTTCTACACACGCCGCATTGGTCGCCCGCCACAGCGCCGTCCATCGGGCAGCGATATCACGGCGGTGGGGATTCCGGTACAAACGCCGATTGCGGCAGCAGCCAAACTCTCCGGCACCACGCCCGGTGGCTGGCAGATCGGGATGCTGAATGCAGTCACCCCGCACGAAGACGCGGATGTGCTGCGGGCCAATGGCATCGTGAATCGCGAATCGGCGGAGCCGCGGTCGAATTATCATGTATCGCGCCTTCGCCGATTGTTGCGTGGTGGCCAGACGGGTGTGGGCGGGTTCCTTGCGGATACACGACGGTCACTCGATGATGCGCCGCTCCGCACACGACTTCCGGCATCGGCTACCATCAGCGGCATTGATGGCGAGCATGCCTGGAAGAATCGCACCTATGTCGTGAGCGGGGTCTTTGCGCAGAGCCGAGTCGTGGGCGACGCCGCCGTGATGCAACGGCTGCAGCGCGCGAATTATCGGAGCTTTCAGCGACCTGACGCCGACCATCTCACCTTCGATCCGAACGCCACCGCGTTGCAGGGGCACTTTGGCGCACTGTCGGTCGCCAAGACGGCCGGACAGCGCGTGCTCGGCAGTCTCACCTATGAAGAGACGAGTCCCGGCTTCGAGGTCAACGACCTCGGCTTCCAGACTCGCTCCGACGTGCGCTCGATCTCCTCGGCGCTGCAGTACCGCAATCCGTTCCAGAATCGGTGGTCGCGCGAGTGGAGCGGCAGCATCTACCAGACCGTCAGCCATAACTTCGATGGCGACAAGGTGGAACAGCGGACGAGCCTGATGGCGAGTACCACGTTCCTGAATTTCTGGGAGCTGTCGTATCGGCTGTCGTATTCCAACTCGACGCTGAACGACCGGTTGCTTCGCGGTGGACCGATGGCGCGTCGTCCGACGAATGTGTTTCAGACGCTCGAGTGGAACTCGGACTTCCGCAAGCCGCTCGTCCTTTCGGTGAATGCGGCGCGGAACAGCGATGCGAGCGGACGGCGTGGTCATGCCCTTTCCATGAACGTCGAGTGGCGGCCAGCGCCACAGGCGCGGATCCGGGTGGGGCCATCCTACGAAGGAGGACGGACCACCGACCAGTACGTGCAGGCAGTGACCGATCCCTTGGCGGTCGCCACCTTTGGCCAACGGTTCGTCTTTGCCAACGTCGAGCAGCGTGAGGCTCGTCTCGACACGCGCGTCGATTGGATCTTTTCTCCCTGGCTGTCCTTGCAGCTGTTCCTGCAGCCCTTTGCATCCGCCGGGCGCTTCAGCGGTTACAAGGAGTTCCTGCAGCCACGGCAGTTTGTCTTCGCCGAATATGGGCGTGAGCGTGGCACCCTCGCGCGTACGGCCAATGGGCTCGCCATTGATCCCGATGGCGCGGGTACGGCACCCGGATTTCTGATCGCGCCGCAGGATTTCACGGTGCGCGCGCTTCGCGGGAATGCCGTACTCCGGTGGGAGTATCAACCCGGTTCGTCGCTCTTTTTCGTGTGGACGCAGCAGCGCGAGCAGTTCATCGACGAGGGGCGTTTCGATGTGACGTCGCAGGTGGGACGGGCGTTTGTCGACCCCGGGCGGCATGTCTTTCTGGTGAAATTCAGCCGGTGGATCGGTCGATGATGCAGACGACGTTGCGGCGGAGCGCTGTCGGCCTCGCGGCCATATTGCTGATCGCCGGCTGTCGCCCGGATGGCGACAGCTCGCCACAGGGACTCACGGGTGACACGGTGGGCGTCGCGATGCCCAGCGCCATCGCGCTGCGCGTGCAGCCCCGCATGCAGGATGCGGAAACCGGGCGCGATCCTCAGCTGGTGCATACGACCATTGGTGATTCGGTGCGGCTCGAGGTGATCGTGCAAGTGGGTGACCAGATCAATGCCTTCCAGCCGCCGATCCTCACAACGGACAATGGCCGACGCCTCGTACTCCGAGGGTCGGCCATCACCGCAGATAGTGCGTATTTCACGACTCCGGTCACCCTGACCGTGGAGCGGACGGCTCTCCCGATTCGCGGTCGGCTGGTGACGAGCTACTGTCGCGCAGGGGAGAAGCTATGCCGCAGCGCCACGCAGGACGTCGTGATCGACTGACGTCCCGCGTGGCAGCGAGGTTCAGCGCAACTTCACCCGCTCGAGGCGCGTGACGTCGCCATCGCGCCACGAGAGAATCACCACGCCACCTGGCGCAAAGCCGACGAGCGTGCGGCCGTCCGGCACCAGCACGCGATCGATCGCTTCGCCCTTGCTGTTGATCACGTCGTAGACGGACCCCGCGGGCTGCGGCTTCGTGGGAATGGTTCGAATCCAGATGTTGCCATCTTCGTCGGCGCGCGCGCTGGTGGCGAAGAAGGGTGGCTGATAATCCGGCAACTCGCTCGGCGAGACGTACGTCATCTGCGGCGCCTGAATCTGCGGCATACGCGTCGGTGGTGCCCCGCCGCCGCCGTCGCCACGCACCTCCATGCGAATCATCATCGGTGCGCCACCGGTGGCTCCACCGGGCGCGCCCATCGCCGCACCGACAGCGGCGGCCATCTGTTGTCCCTGACCGGGATTCGCTGCCGCCATCTTTTCGCGCAGCACCCGCACGGAGTCGATGAGCTTCACCTTGTCGTCATCCGACAACCGCTTCCAATCGAAGGCGATCTTCGGCGAGCTGCGCCGTTCGCCAGTCGACGATACCCAGTCGATGTGATAGTCGCTGCCGCGAATGAACGCGACGTCGCCGGTCGAGGTGACGGTCCACTCATCGACGACCGGCAAGGGATTGATCTCAATGGAGACGGTGATACGCCCGTCGTCTGATCGTTGGACATTCGGACGTGTGCGCGGGATCTTGACTTGGCCGAGGGTATCGACGGCCCGCGTCTGCAGATTCACCCGCACGATCGGCATCGAATCGGGAAGCTGCGGCATCGCAGGAAGTCCAGCGGGAGCGCCCGATCCACCACTGCGCATCTGCATCTGGAAGTTGGGCATACCGCGATATACCAGCGCGCCATTGCTGTAGAAGGCTCCGCTGCCGATGGCGCCCAGTGCCAGCATTGATGCATCTCCCGAGCGCGGCACCGACATCACGCGGTCGGTGAGTTTGCCATTCGGGTCGATCACCAGCATCGACAGTGAGGCCGCGTCGATGAACAGCGTCGAGTCCCCGCGGAACGGGAGCAGCAACGCTGAACGGGGCCCATAGGCGTTCGCCGTGCTTGGCGTCGAATCGGCCACGACGGCGAGCACCTTCATCGTCGAGTCGAGCAACAGGACGCGACGCGATGCGGCGTCATTCACCAGCAGGCGTCCACCGGGGATGGCGCGAATGTTCGAGACCGCGGTGAGCGTGTCGCTGGTTGTCGCCGTGACCTGGCCGAGCGGCCGGATCGGCGGACGGTTTTGCGCGGAGAGGGTCAATGCCGGGGCCAGGAGCGTACCGGCTACCACAAATCGAAGCGTGTGCATGAAGGTCATGTATGAATGAAGTCCTATGATCCTACTGTCGCCTGCCTACTGCCGCATGATGATCTGCGTCATGCCACCACCGCCGCCCATGACGGTCATGCCACCCATACCGCCCATCATCATGCCACCACCACCACCGCCCGCCGTACCGGAGCGGATGGATTTGAGATAGCGGTCGTCGAGCGCACTGGCCACGAAGGGGGGCAGCTTTCGCCACTGCTCCTTCGTGAGCACCTTGCGCACCGTCGGCGCATAGCCGCGAAGGATGTCGATGGTGGCTTCGCGGGCCTTCACGTACTGGAAGTAGATCCGGTCGCGATCGTAGCCGTCCGGGAGCTCAGCGAACTGCTTGGCGATCGGCGCCCAAATGGAATCCACCCGAATGTTGTAGCGCCGGTTGATCGAGGCAATCTGATCGGCCTGATCGCCGCTCAGCTTGAGCGTGTCCTGGTCGCGAAGCATGGTCGCCATCGGGTTCATGATGCCGCCGTTACCGAATTGCCCCTTGATGCTCATCTCGTTGGGCTTGGTTCCTTCAAGACGACGGCCCCGATCCAGCGTCTGCGTCAGCAGCTGCCGTTCCCGCGTGGGGCCGATATCGTAGCGCATGTTCAGCGAGATAGTGACCGGTGTGCGGAACTGCTGGAACTGTGGGTTCGTCGCACCAAACCGCTGGTTCACTTCATACCGGAACTGCTTCGTGTTCGGATCGAAGCCGCGCACGTACAGCAGCGACGGATCGAGGAACGGCTGCTGGCCCCAGCCACGCAGATTGTTCTCACCGTGGAGCAGGAGATCGGCCGCGCCGAGCGGGTTCGAGACATTGAAGGACAACGTCGCACGCTGGGGGATGCGGAATTTGAGCGGATTGAGGGACAAACTCAGATTCGAGAAGTTGGTCCACGGCCCTTGGCAGCTATTGCGTGCCGCGACACGACCCAATTGCGTCGAGAGGCAGGCCTTGGCCACAGCGGAGCCATTGTCCAGCAGCTGCTGGATCCCCATGTCCACGACGGCGGCCGGCGGTGGCGGATAGATCGCGGGGTACACCTTGCCGCGCGGATCAAACACGAACGCCCGGTCGTTGCTGTAGCCGTCGCCATTGATATCGCCGCCCACGGTGGGCGTGAACGGCGTTCCCGAGCGCCACTGGGTGAACCAGCTGATGCGGACCACGTCGAAGGCGTTCCAGAAGAGGGTGAGCCCCAACTGATGGCGCGAATCCATCGAGGCCCGCGACCAATCCACCGTCAGCGGATTGCCGTCGGTGCTCTGGAACCCGCGGAACTGCTCCTGGACGCGCCCATAGGTATAGTTCAGCGACCAGCTGATGTTCGAGTTGAAAGCGAAGGGCGAAAGTCGGGTGGTGAATTGCCCGCTGCGCGAGAGCAGATCACTCCGCTGCTCGGTGACGCGCTGATACTGCGTGGTCACGCGACCATCCGCGGCCGCGATGCCACCCGTGATGGGCACGATGCTGGTGGGGACCACATACACCGGGCGTCCCCCTTCGTTGCTCAACGCGAAGCGCTCGGTTGCCGCGAAATTGCGATCGATCGTGCTGGTTTGCCGGCTGTTATGCGAATACGTGAGGTCGAATGACGCATTGAGCCGGTTCCACAACACCGGGCCGCTCCAGCTCAGATTCGAGCGAAGACTGCGCGGTGGGGCAAAGTCCGGGCTGAAGTAGGTGACGTTCGGTGCCCCATTCGAAAACAGCGTACCGGTCGTGCCATCGGCGCAGCGCGATGGGATGCGCGAGGGGTCGATGAACGCAGCCCAATCCGGCACGGGGACGGCCGCCCCGACACACGCGAGCTGCTGAATGGCACTCGGCAATCCGGTGTTGTCGATGGCCGTGCCGATCTGCGTGGCCTGTGGAAGATTCTGGAACACCCCCACGCCGCCGCGCACCACCGCGCGCGGACCACGGAAGGCACCGGCAAAGCCGCCGATCTGTGGCCCCGTCCCATACTGCCAGGAAAATCCGGCCCGTGGGCTCAAGAATACGCCATTGGGCACGGCGTTGTTGCGTACACCGAACCGCTGCGCCACATCGGCGTTGGCCGTGGGGGCATCAAGAAAGCGATTCGCGTCCACTCGGACGCCGTACTGCAGCTGAAAGCGATCGGTGCGGCGATAGGAGTCGCCGAGGGAAATCGCACCCACCAGCAGTCCCGCGTCGCGAATGCGCGGCGACAAGGTGCGTGTAAACGCTACCGGCGTCCCGGCCTGGAGATCGCCCAGCGAGTTGTAGGCGTACGTCCCGAAACGGTTGATGGTCTGGTCTTGCGACGACCCGTCGCGGCGTAGTTCCGTCGCCAGTTTCAGTCGATGCTTGTTGTTGGCACTGAACCACGACAGCGTGTTCAGCGCCTGCACGCTGGTGGCCGTCTGCGAGGTCCCGAGGAACTGGTTGCCCCCGAAGGCCACATTCTGCACGCCACTGGTGCCGTTGCCGAAGGTGGAGTTCACGCGAACGCGGCCACCCGGCAGATCGAATAGTGGATGCCCGGCATTCTCGGACGCGCTGAGGCTGACTGACGACTCGGTGAGCACACCGATCGACTTGAGGGTGAAGTACCCGCTGTGCCGACCTTGGACCCCGCCGTTGAATGACGTGCGATCGGCACTGGTCGATGGCAACGCCGTGGTGAGCGGAATGGCCGGATTCTGCTTCGACCAGCTGCCGTTCACGGTCAGGTTGTAGGCGGACCCACTGGTGCTGGATGGCGGCGAGAAATCGATCGCAGCAATCACCGAGCCCTGATCGCCGATGCGACTCCCGGGAAGGCCTGCCACATTCACCGGCACACGCGCATTCCCGAGGATACCGACAAGGCGCGAGACCGAATCGGCCGCAATCCCAGCGGCCTGAAGCCCGGTCGGCGACGTATTCAGGAGCGTTTGTAGATCGTTGGTGCGACGCCCGAGCTGATACGAAAGGTTGTAGAAGGCCTTGTCGATGACCAAGGGCCCTGAGATCACCCCGCCCAGCGACCCGTTGGTAAACTCTTGCCCCTGTGCACGGGCGGCGGCGTCGGTCCATTGAAGCGCCGGCGCATCGCCCACGAAGCTCAGTCCACGCTGCACGAAGTTGGTGCCGGAGCGGGTACGCAGGCTGAACTGTCCACCGCTGAACCCGCCGCGGGATACGTCGTAGGGCGAGGTTATCAGCGAGCTCATCACACCGGCGTCTCGAGGGAGACCCGCCCCCCCGAACAGCATGCCATTCAGCGTGGTGTTGTTCTGATCGGCACCCAGACCCAGGATCGAGAAACCATTCGGGCCGCCATCCTGCCCAGGCACCAGCTGCACACCAGGGAGGGTCGCGGCCATCGACGCGAGATCGTTCAACTGATCGGGCGGAAGCGCATTCAGGTTGCTGATGGCCCGCTCGGTACCTCCGACATCCTGCTGGGCGTCATTACGCGAGACCTTCTGCCGATCGGCGGTGACCTTGAGCGCGTCGAGCACGGTGCCGACTTTCGACAGCCTGGCATCCGCCAGCAGCACATCTTCATCGGCCACACGCTTCACCTGAAAGCGCTTTTGCGCATAGCCGACGGCATTCATGGTGACGAGATAATCCCCGTCGCCGTTCGGAAACGTGACGGTGAAGCGCCCGCTGCGATCCGTGCGCGTGGTGCGATTGACGTTCCCCGAGAGGGTCGTCACGACGACCGTGACATTATCCAGCGGTTCATTGTCCGCGCCGGTCACTTGGCCGCGCAGCACATCCACGGTTTGTGCGGCGAGGGACGCTGGGACGATCGCGAGCGCCACGAGGAAGGCGCTCAAAAGGACGGCGAACGACAGAAAACGACGCAACACGTCGGAGGGGCTGAGTGAAGACTGCAGGGATACTGACAGTACGGTCATGGAGCCGTCACCGTTTCGACACGGCCGCCAATCGAGGGGTTGCCCGTCGAGGGGGCGTCCGTTGAGGGGGCCGGATCAACGTCGGCGGTCCGGAACGCTCAGAACTCGCCGATGAACCCGATTTCCGGTTCCAGATCGTGGCCGAAGCGCGATTTAACCTCGGCCTGTGCGTGGGCGATGAGCGCTCGGACGTCCGCCGCCGTAGCGGCGCCAAGGTTGACCAGAATGTTCGCATGAATATGCGAGATCTGCGCGTCGCCGATCCGGAACCCCTTGAGTCCACACTGGTCGATCAACCGTCCGGCCCCGATGCCCTCGATCTTCTTGAAGATCGAACCGGCGCTGGGATGCACCTGCAGCCAGGGGTGCCGCGATCCCCGCCATGACAGGTTCTCCTGCAGAATGCGATGCAGGCGGGCCGGGTCGTCACGCGTCAGGCGGAAGGTCGCGCTCAGGACGATATCGCGACGATGATGGAAGACGGTGTCGTCGTACCCGAAGCGGATGTACTCGGCGTCCACCGTGCGGCGCTCTCCCGTCTCGGCGAGGATATCGCATGATTCGAACACCTCGGCGATGAACATCGTCCGTTCCCGCTCCGGAGCCGGAGAGAGGAAATGGAGGTTCTGCCAGAGCGCGCCGCCAATGGTACTGGGGATCCCGATGTAGTGCTCGAGTCCGGACCAGCCGGCACGCGCCGTCTCGAGGACCAAATCCTGCACGATGGCGCCGCTTTCACTCCACAGCGTGCCGCCAGCGTCCATGCGATGCGCCACGGCCCGATTTCGGATGACGAGTCCGCGGAATCCGCGGTCGCCCACCAGGATGTTGGCGCCGAGTCCCAGCACGAACCACGGCATGCCGGCCGATCGGGCGGCGGTTACGGCCGCGGCGAGATCGTCGGCACTCGTGGCTTCGTAGAGCCAGTCGGCGGGACCGCCGATCCGGAACGTGGTGAAGGGCGCGAGGGGGGTATTGGCCGACAGGCGGGCCGCGTGAAGAGAGGCCAGGGCGGCGGGCGACGTCATATATGGAATGTAGCCGGACCGTCTACATTCCGGCTATGCGCTCACTCTCTCGCCATGCCCGCCGCTGGCTTGTTGCGGCACTCGTCGCGGGCGCCATGACCCCCGCGTTGGCCACGACGCTCCCGGCGCAATCGCGCGCCGAGCTGCAGAAGGTGATTCGCCGGACCGTTTTGGCCAACGGCCTCGAAGTGGTCGTCGTGGAAAATCACGGAGTGCCGATCGCCACGCTCGAAATCAATGTGCGCAATGGTGCGTTCACGCAGACGCCGGAATACGCCGGACTCGCGCACATGTACGAGCACATGTTCTTCAAGGCGAACGCCGATCTGCCTGATGCGGAGGCGTTCACTGATCGCGCCGGCGAGTTGGGCGCGGTCTTCAATGGCACCACCCAAGAAGAGCGCGTCAACTACTACCTGACGCTGCCTGCCGATTCGCTGGTCGGCGGGTTGCGGTTTCTGGCGAGCGCGCTGGTCAAGCCGCTCTTTCGCGAAGATGAATTGGCGCGCGAGAAGGAAGTGGTGCTTGGAGAATACGACCGCAACGAAGCGCAGCCTGGTTTCGCCTTTCAGCAGCGTGCCACCGAGCTCCTGTATCCGGGGCAGTCGAGTCGGAAGAACACGATCGGCGACCGGCGGGTCATCGCGAACGTGACCCCAGCACAGATGCGGGCGATTCAGCGCCGCTATTACGTGCCGAACAATTGCGTGCTGATTGTCACCGGTGACGTGAACCCGCAGCGCGTCTTCGCAACGGCGGACTCGATCTTCGGTGCGTGGCCGCGTGGCGATGATCCCTTCACGACCGATCCGATCCCGCCGATTCCCGCGCTGGACGGGAACAAGGCGGTCATCGTCGAGGAGCCGATCAATGCCGTGGCCGTGCTGCTCCAGTGGCAGGGGCCGAGTGTCGGAAAGGATCCCGCAGCAACGTTTGCAGCGGACGTCTTCAGTGATGCACTCAACACCCCCGGCTCGACCTTCCAGAAGAATCTGGTGGATTCCGGGTTGTGGCAGGCGGTCGGGGTGAACTACTACACGCTGAATCAGGTTGGGCCGATTTCCATCAGTGGCCAGACCTCGCCGGAGAAATTCCGCGCGGCAATGGCGGCGCTGGAGAAGGAGATCGCGCGGTTTACCGATCCGACCTACGTGACGCTCCGCGAGTTGGATGCGGTGAAGGCCCAGCGTACCGTGTCGAGCGCCTTCGGCATCGAAAAGGCGTCGGAAATTGCCCACACCATCGGCTTCTGGTGGAGTGTCGCGAATCTCGACTACTTCATGGGCTACACCGACATGATGGCGCAGCAGCGCATCACGGACCTGATGCGCTACACACGCACCTACGTGGCCGGGAAGCCGCGCGTGACGAGCGTCCTGCTCAGCAGTGAAGCGCGTCGCGCGATCGGACTTACCGAGCGCGAATTGCTCACGCCGCGCACGTCCGGAGGTGCCCGATGAGGTCATGCATGACGACGCGTGTACGGGCGTGGATGGCGGTCCTGATGCTGGTCACGGCGCCACTCTCGACGGTCGGTGGACAGCCCGCCGATTCGCTCACGACGAAGTTCGAGGTCAGCGGGATTCCAGTCATCCTGCGCAAGGTGAACGCGAACAATGTCGTGGCGGCGAACCTCTATCTGCTCGGCGGCGTGCGTCAGCTGACGCCAGCCACGCAGGGGATCGAATTGCTGCTGCTCGAGGCCAGCGAACGCGGAACGCAGAAGTATCCGCGTGATCTGTTGCGGACGAAGATGGCGCGGCTCGGGAGCGCGATTGGTGTGAGCGCTGGCGTCGATTGGACAACGGTCGGGCTCCGGTCGACGGTGTCCGGTTTCGATAGCACGTGGGCCATCATGGCCGATCGCCTGATGGCGCCACGCCTGCTGCCTGCGGATGTCGAGTTGGTTCGCGAACAGTTCGTCACCGCGGTTCGTCAGCAGAAGGATAGTCCGGATGCGTTGCTCGACTTTCTCGCGGACAGTATCGCGTTCACCGGCCATCCCTATGGGCTCGACCCCGCTGGGACCGACGCCTCGCTGACCGCGCTGACCGTGGCGGATCTCCAGCGGTATCAGCGCGAACAGATCGTCACCTCCCGGATGTTGCTGGTCGTGGTGGGAAATATTTCGCGCGCCAAGGTCGAGGCGCTTGTGCGTTCCACCATCGGCCGGTTGCCGCGCGGGCAGTATGCCTGGACCCTCCCCGATCCACCGGCCGATCTCCCAGCGGCCTTCACCACGGCCAGGCGCACGCTGCCGACGAACTACCTGCAGGGCTACTTCCACGGTCCCAAGGCGTCGAGCAACGACTCGCACGCGCTACGCCTTGCGTGCGCTGTCCTCTCGGGACGGCTGTTCGGGGAGATTCGTCAGCGCCGCAATCTTTCGTATTCCGTCAACGCCCCGTTCGTCGAGCGCGCCTTCTCGGTGGGGGGACTCTACGTCACCACCACCCAGCCCGATGAAGTCCTGGCCATCATGCAGCAGCAGGTGCGCGCGCTGCAGGAGGGGATCATCACGGAGGACGGGCTCGATCGGCTGGTGCAGCAGTTCATCGTCACGTACTTCCTCGACAACGAAACGAACGCGGATCAGGCCAACCTGTTGGCGCGCGCCGAGTTGTATCAGGGCGATTACCGCCGAGCGAATCGGTTCGTGCAGGAGCTGCGTGCCGTGACGCCGCTCGACATCCAGCGCGCCGCTCGGACCTACATGAAGCAGATCCGTTGGGCGTATGTTGGCGACCCGCAGCGAGTGACCCCGGCGCGGCTGCTCCGCTTTTGAGTCGCCCGCTCCGCGCGCTCGGCGTCGATCTCGCCGTGCGCGATGCCCGTGACGTCGGGGCCGCCATTGTGGGTGATGATGGGGTGCAGCTGGTCCCCATCACGTGGCATGGACGCCCCGAGGCGGCCACGCTGACCCGCTGGATTCGTGACGTGGCGGCTGCGTATGCGGTACAGGTTGTCAGCATCGATGGGCCACTCGGGTGGAAGGGGCCGGACACCGATTCGCTGCATTGTCGTCGCAGTGAGCGGGTGGTGCGGGCTCCGGGTAAGACGGGGCTCCCGCCCGATGGCGTGAAGCCGGCGACCTATCTGGGCTTCACGCGCCTGTCGATCGCCCTGTTTGAACGCCTCACCATCGATGGCACCTGGCGATTGCCCGGGGACCCGCGAGGTGAGGCGCCTCCTACCGTGCTCGTGACGGAGTGCTTTCCCACCGCGATCTGGCGTGGCCTCGGGGTGCCCCCATTGCCGGGAAAGAGCAAGGCGACCGGTCGTGATGTGGAACAGGCGGCCATGCGTCTGGCATCTGCCACCGGATTACCGATGCCGGCGGCCCTTTCACACGATGCGCTGCAGGCGGTCGTCGCGGCGTATGCCGGATGGCGACTCGCGCACCGCGATCCTCGGGTCCATCTGGCGGGGGATCCGCCATTCCGTCTCGACGGCGCGTGGCGCGAGGGCTATATCCTATCCATCGCGCCAACCGGTGGTGGCTGACCGCGCGGCGAACAGCTCGACTCACCGCTCGATTCACCTCTCTCGATCTCTTTCGCCATGGCAGACTCCTATTCCCGCCGCGACTTCGTCGGCGACAGTGCGAAGCTGGCGCTCGGTGCCATGATCGTCCCGCGTGTGGTCCTCGGCGGTCAGGGTTATCAGGCACCCAGTGACACGCTCAACATCGCGTGTGTCGGGATCGGCGGCATGGGGATGAACAACATGGCGCAGATGCTCACCGAAAACATCGTGGCGGTGTGCGATGTCGATTTCGGTTACGTCGAGCGCGGATTGCAGGGGCGGCTCAAGCCCCGCGATGGCAAAGCGCCGACGCCGGAAAATGTGAAGCTTGGCGAAGCCTACGAGAAGGCGGCCAAGTATGCGGATTTCCGCGAGATGCTCGAGAAGCAGAAGAATATCGACGCGGTGATGATCGCGACGCCCGATCACTTGCATGCGCCGATCGCGCTGGCCGCCATGCAGTTGGGCAAGCATGTGTATGTGCAGAAGCCGCTCGCGTACTCGGTGCACGAGACGCGACTGCTCGCCAAGGCCGCCGCCGCGAATCCCAAGCTGGCCACCCAGATGGGGAACCAGGGGCATTCCATGGAAGGCACCAAGCGCATCAATGAAATCATTGCGGCGGGGGTGCTCGGCAAGATCAAGGAAGTCCATGT
>Ga0315902_10003180_pt1 | contig 24819 bp, 7 predicted proteins | sample LakEriMetagenome_9_FD_203523 | JGI IMG/M metagenome (GOLD analysis project Ga0315902, IMG submission 203523) | Freshwater fungal communities from buoy surface, Lake Erie, Ohio, United States - Buoy 12 MA117 | ecosystem: Environmental > Aquatic > Freshwater > Lake > Lake biofilm | place: USA... | reverse complement strand
CCGGCAACGAGGGCCACGCATGAGGTCGGCTCGGGCACGATCGTGATCGTGCCGGCCGATTCGCTGAAGGTGGCGGTCTGGATGCCGCTGGTCACCTGCCACGTGCCCGCCCCGAGGCTCGTCCACGCTCCCGAGTAGTAGCCCGTGGAGGAGACACCCGCGAACGACGAGCTCGGCGTGCCGGTGAAACCGAAGACGGTGAGGACCGTGTTGTCGGGCAGTGCCGAGCCGCCGAACGCCACCGCCATCGTGCCGCCGTAGGTGAGCCCGCTGAGCCCGGTGATGTCGATCGCGTCGTAGTCGACGCCGCGGGTGCCGGCCGACACGACCTCGATCAGCGTGGTGCTGGAGGGGTTGAGCGTGAGCGAGCCGAGCGTGATCAGGCCCGGGCTGTGGCCGGGGCTGAGCGTGCCGCTGACGGTGACGGCTCCGGCCAGCGTGCCGTTGCCGCCGAGCAGGCCGGCCGAGCCGACCGTGGCTGCCGTGTTGCCGAGCAGGCCGTCGACGAGCAGCGACCCGGCCGACACGGTCGTGGCACCGGTGTAGGTGCTCGTGCCGGTGAGCGTGAGGGCGCCGGTGCCAACCTTCGTGAGTTTGGCCGCTCCCTGCCCCGCCGTGTCGGTGATCGCGCCCGCGAACGTCGAACTGGTGTTGAGGCCACCGACGGTCCAGTTCACGAACCGGCCAGCCACCGGATTGCCGCCGAGGTTCCCGGAGCCACTCAGTTCCCCGATGGGCTGGACCGTCTCGGTCCCGCTGCCGCTTGGAGGATTGAAGGTCTGATAGACGCTCACTCCGGAGCCGATCGTCAGCTTGGAGTTGGTGAACACGCTGTTCTGGAAGTTGGCGATCCGGAAATCGCCAGGGCCGGCGAGGTTCAGCACGCCGGTAAAGGCTCCCCAGTTCCCCTGGAAGTCGTCGCGTGTGGCGGCGACGTTGACGGTGAACGTGCCCGACCCCGTGAGGCTGCCCGACACCGTGGCCCGCGGCGGCATGTTCAGCGTGCCGCTCTGGCCGGCTGCCACGGTGATCGTGTTCGCGAGCGTGCCCCAGGTGGTGGCGTTGTCGGCCTGGCCGAAGCCGTTCAGGTTCAGCACGGCGCCATTCTGAAACGTGATGGGACCGGTGCCGATGGCGTTGAAGCCATTGGCCTGGCCGCCGCCGAGCGCCGTGGTGCCTGCGGCAAGGACCATGCCGCCGGAGAAGCCGGTGTTGCTACCGGTCAGCGTGAGCAGGCCTGATCCCAGTTTTGTGATCGGCTGTACGCCGCTGATCACCCCGCTGAGCGTGGTGGCGTCCCCGGCATCGATCGTGCTCGCCGCGGTCGCGGTGATGTTCCGGCCGGTCGAGAATGAAGACGGCGTCTTCAGTGCGCCACCAGCGAGAACCACGGCTGCGTTCGCCGTGAGGTCGCCGAGGTTGTTGTCGGCCGTGATGGAGACCGTACCGCCGGTGATGGTGGTCGATCCGGTGAAGCTGTTGCTGCCGCCGAGCGTCAGCGTCCCGGCCCCGGCCTTGGTGAGGCTGCCGGAGCCCGCATTGCCGATCGAGTTGGCGAGCGTCACGTCGTTGCCGTTGGTGTTGATCGTGGCGCCGCTGGCCCCGACGGTGAGCGTCTTGGTGGAGATGTCCTCGGTGTTGCCGCTGGCGTAGCGAAGCGTGCCGCCGTTGATGGTGACCGCGGTGCCGCCGAGGCTGCCGGCGGCGAACTCGACGGTGCCGACGTTGATGTTGGTGCCGCCCGAATACGAGTTCGATCCGGTCAGGAAGAGCGTGCCGGCCGACACGCCCTTGGTGATCGCTGCCGTGCCGCTGATCGGTCCCGAAAGCGTCAGGCTCTGGCCGGCGGCGATGTCGGCCGTGATCGTGGTCGCCGAGAGGATGAGCCCGGCTGCGACCGTGTGGTTGCCCGTGGTCACCTGGAGCGACTTGTCGGCAGTGCCGTCGCCGATCGTCAGCACCTCGCCTGCAGCCGGCGCGATCGTGTAGGCATTGGCGTTGTCGAAGACGAGGTTTCCGACGGTGCGGTTGGCGTCGAGTGTCACGGTCCGTGGGGCGGTGATCACCGATCCGAACGTGGCGGTGTCGCCGGCGGCGTTGGGCTCGCTGGGATTCCAGTTGGCCGAGTTCGTCCACGTGCCGTTGGCATCGACGTTCCAGTTCGCGAGCAGGCCCGAACTCGCGATCGTCAGCGTGACATAGCCGCCGGACTGGCCGAACGTGTAGTTCTTGCCGGCCTGCTGATTGGCGACGGTGAGGGCGCTCACGCCCGAGCCGGAAATCGTCCCCGCGTATTGAAAGAGGTTGTAGGTGCCGGCCGTCGAAAATGGGCTCGTCGTGTTCTCGCTGTAGAGCGTGACCGCTCCGCCGTTGATGGTCAGGCCGTTCGAGCTGCTGACCACCACGAGGTCGTTCGCGGGCGTGGCGTTGAACTCCCAGACGAGCGATGAGCCTCCGGAAAGCGTGAGCGAGCCGAGCGTCAGGGTGCCGACGCCGTTGCCGGGGACGAGGATCGCATCAGACGCGGCAGTCACGAGGCCACTCACGGAGCCCGTGCCGGAGAGTGTGCCTCCCGATGCGATGTTGACCGGACCGCTGCCCAGGGCCGAACCAGAGGCATTGTTCGCCTTGAGCACGCCCGCGGAGAGCGTGCTTGTGCCACTGAACGAGTTCGCCGCGGTGAGGTTGAGCGTGCCGCTACCGATGAGCGAGAGCCCGCCCGCGCCACCGTTTCCGATCGGGTTGGCGAGTGTCACGGTGCCGCCGTTGGGGTTCATGCCCGCCGATCCCGCGAACGTCAGCGTGCGGCTCGAGATGTCGGTCGTGTCCGCCGACTTCCACTGGAACACGCCGCCGTTGAAGGTCAGGCCGCCGGTGCCAAAGTCGGCGAGGCCGTTGGCATAGGACAGGGTTCCAGAGGAGAGGAGCGTGCCGCCGGAGTAGGAGTTGGAGGCGTTGTTCATCGTCACGATGCCCGAGCCCGCCTGGGCGACGACGCCGGTGCCGCTCACCGTGTTCGTGAAGGTGACGGCGTCGGTGCGGTTGAAGGCCAGCGTGCCGCTGTTGGCCACGGTCGTCGCGACGTTGAGCGTTCCGCTCGTGGAGGCATTGCCGATCTGCACCGTACCCTGATTGATTCGCAGCGCGCCCGTGAAGCCCATGCCGGTGTTGAGGATCGCCTTGCCAGGTCCGGTCTTCGTGACATTGGTCGAGGAGGTGTTGTTGTTGATCGTGCCGCCGGCGTTGAAGATCAGCGATCCGGCCGTGTTGAACTGATGGATCAGAAACTCACCCCCCGACACGTTGCCGCCCGGGCGAGTACCGGTGCCCGCCCCGCCGATGGTCACGTCGTAAGGGCCGACGTTGTTCGTCACCATCAGGCCACCGGTCGTGAGCAGGCGACCAGTCGCCGCCGTGTCGATCGCCCAGTTGCCGCTGCGATTGGTGTTGAAGAGCAGGCCGTACGACACGGTGATGCTGTTGCCGAGCCGCACGCCGGTGCCATTGGCGACGTTGATCGGCACATTGGTATTGGAGATCGTGATGTTGCCCGAGCCCGCGGGCGTGAGGTAGGCGAGAATGGTCGAGCCGGAGACCACGGTGCCGCTCCCGTTGACACCGGCGAAGTCGGTACCGTTGAACGTGGCGTACGGGGCGAGTGTGGTGGCCTGCGCGAGGAGCGTATTCGCGGTCACTCCGCTGATCGTGGCCGTGCCGGCGCCGATGGCATTCAGGGTGGCGCCTGCTGAACGGGTGAACGCGCCGGAGGCCGCCAGCGACCGCCCCGAGGTGACATTCCATGCCTGGGCGCCGGTGGCGAGCGTCAGGCCGCTCGAGATCGAGAGGTTCTGCGTGGCCGCCGACATGTCGATGCCGCCCGTACCGAGGGTGAGCGTGTTGGTGCCGATCGACACCGCGCCCGCCGGGCTCGTGACCTGCAGGCCGAGCGCCGAGGTGCTCGTCGTGAGCGTCGTGGCCAGGTTGGCCGTCGATGAGGCGTCAAACAGCGCGACATCGGCGGATGTCGGTGCGCCGCCATTCCAGTTGCCCGCGGCGTCCCATGCGGAATCGACGTTGCCCGTCCAGGTTCGCGTGGCCGCGGTGGCTGGGTGGCTCGTCACGACTGTGACGACAGCCGCTGCCAGCAGCGAGCAGAACGCGGGGCGACGGACGGATGTGCGGAGTCGGCGGAGGATCATGACTGCATCCCGAAAGCGGAGCGAAACTCGGGCTTCGGACAGCACGGCAACCCGCCCCTCCAAGCCCTTCACTCGGCAGTCTCCGGACGACTCGGGGTCCGAACAAGGGGCTTTCCCCGAAATGTGACGAATCGGGCATGGGGAGGGACGAACCAGCGGATTGATTGGCGGATCCGCCAATCCGGGCCTGCGCGGCCGTACACTGACAATCGTTTTCGTGGCCCGGCAGGCAGTGACCGCACGACCCCTCATGGCACGCGAACAACCCTCCTCTTCGTGTGGAGATGACCAGCCTCAGCGACAGCCGGTGCGGCGGGTGGCGCTCTTGATCGAGACGTCGAACGGCTACAGCCGGAACGTGCTCGCGGGTGTCTATGAGCACATGCGGAGCGGCGGCCACTGGGCCACGTTTCTCCCCGAGCATGGCCGAGGCATGCCGCCGCTGAAGGAACTCGCGCGGTGGACGGGCGACGGCATCATCGCCCGCATCGAGACGGCGGAGACGGCACGTGCGATCGAACGCTTGGGCCTGCCGGCAATCGACATCAGTGCGGGTCGCCTGCTGCCAACGATTCCCTACGTCGAGACCGACGACGCCCAGATCGCGCAGCTCGCCGTCCGGCACTTTCTCGACAACGGGTTCCAGCACCTCGCCTACTGCGGCGAGCGACGGTTTCGTTGGAGCGAAAACCGGCAGCAGTTTTTCCAGAACGTGCTCGCGGGCATGGGGCGGACCGTGCACGCGTTCGACGAGCCCGCCAGTCCGGCCGCCACCACGGAGAACACGTTCTCACGGATCGGCGACTGGCTCGTGGCCCTGCCGAAGCCGGTCGCGGTGTTTGCCTGTTACGACGCCCGCGGGCGTCAGGTGATCGACGAGTGTCATCGTGTGGGACTCAGGATCCCCGACGACGTGGCCGTACTCGGCGTCGATGACGATGAACTGCTCTGCTCGCTGATGAATCCACCGCTCTCGAGCATCATCCCCGATGCCCGGGGCGCGGGCTGGCTTGCCGGCGAACTGCTCGACCGGCTGATCGACGGCGGCTCCGTGCCGATGGAGAACCTGCTCCCTCCGCTGGGCGTGGCGGTGCGGCGGAGCACCGACGTGCTCGCCGTGGACGACCCGCTAATCGCGGCGAGCGTGGCCTTCATCCGCGCCAACGTGCACCGCGGCATCAAGCCCGAAGACGTGGTCGCCGCAGTTGACTCGAGCCGCAAGGTGCTCGATCAGACGTTCGTCCGCAGGCTCGACCGGACGGTGCACGAGGCGATCCTGCAGGTCCAATTCACACTCGTGGAGCAGCTGCTCCTCGAGACCGACCTCAAGCTCGCGGCGATCGCCGTGCGGTGCGGATTCCGGCATCCGGAATACATGACGGTGGCCTTCACCAAGCGATACGCCCTGTCGCCGAGCGAGTGGCGCCGGGAGCATCGCCGTGGCTGAGGCCGTGCGTCGGAGGCCGTGGCAGCCGTTCGTCAGGATGGCCTGGGTCGCCGCCGGACGGCGAAGCCGGCGAGGAGCCCCGCAACGCCGATGAGTGTCGTCGACGGCTCGGGCACGGCGGCCACCACCCCTGCGGCACCCGGCGGCGGATTGTAGGAGCCGGCGTCGAACAGGCCGTTCGAGAGGAAGCTGGCGGCGTCGAGGATGTCGACCATGCCGTCGTAGGTGAAATCTCCCTCGTTCCACGTCGCCGGGCTGCCGGTGTCGAACTTGCCCCCAGCGAGGAAGTTGGCGGCGTCAATGATGTCGACCTGCCAGTCGAGGTTGGTGTCGCCTGCCGCGGCGAAGGCGAACGTGACGGTGCCGTCGCCGTTGTCGAGCCAGCCCACGGTCCGGTCGCCGCCGCTGGCGGCGGCAGTGCTCGAGGTGATGCCGCTCGTGCCGTTCCAAGTTCCGTCGCCCAATCCCGTGACGATCGCGGCGACCATGTCGGCGGCTGAGAGCCCGGCCGCGACTGTCACCAAGCCGCTGCCCACGTCGGTGAGGCCGCCGGCATTCGGGGCCAGTCCACCCACGGTGGTCTGCAGGGAGGGCGAAAGCGCCAGCGTGCCACCGGCGAGGGGCACGACTTGGGTGGTGGCAAGCGCGGCGCCATTGGCGAGCCGGAGCACGCCGCCCTGCACGGTGGTCGAGCCGGAGAGCGTGCTCGCTCCAGCCAGGGACATGGTGCCGGTGCCAATCTTGACCAAACGCCCGCCTGATCCGGAGATCACCCCGGCAAACGTGGCATTCGCGTCGCCAGCCCCGACGGTGAGCACGCCGCCGCCCGTGGCGACGGTGCCCGAGCCCGACACCGCGCCGAGGGTCTGGTCATTGCCGCCCAGGTCGAGGGTGGCCCCAGCCGCGACGGTCATGGCATTGCCCGACGGCAGGCGATCGGCGCCGCCGGCGAGCTGCAGCGTGCCGGCATTCACGGCGGTCGCCCCGGTGTACGTGCTCGTTCCGGTGAGCGTCAGCGTGCCGCTGCCCGTCTTCGTCAGCCGGGACGCGCCGGTCCAGTCGGTGACGCGGCCGGCAAACGTGGAACTCGTGTTCAGGCCTCCGACGGTCCAGTTGGTGAAGCGTCCGGCGACCGTGTTGCCCGAGAGGTTGGCGTTTTCATCGCCGCTGAGTTCTCCGACGCGTTGGACGGTCTCGAGCGTGCCGGTCGACGGCGGTGCGTAGTTCTGCTGGACGTTGACGTTGTTGCCGATGCGGAGCTTCGCGTTGGCGAACGAGACGTTGCCGTTGCCCATGCGGAAGTCGCCGCTGGTGGACACCGAGTTGTAGGGGTTCACGCCCAGGTTCACCGTGCCGCTGAAGCCCGACCAGTCGCCCGTGATGTCGTCGCGGACATAGACGACGTTGTAGTTCAGCGTGCCGGAGCCGAGGACGGCACCGGACATCGTGCAGCGACCGGGCAGATTGACCGTGCCGCTCTGGCCGGCGCTCACCACGATGGCGTTGGCGAGCGTGCCGTCGCTGGTCGCGTTGGTACTGACGTTGTACCGGTTGAGATTGAGCACGGAGCCGTTCTGGAACGTGATGGTTCCGGTCCCGATGGCGTTGAAGCCGTTGCCCTGGCCGCCGCCGAGCGTGACCGTGCCGCCGGCGATGGTGATGCCTCCGCGGAAGGGATCGAGCAGATTGATGTTGTTTCCGGTGAGCACGAGCGAGCCGGAACCCGTCTTGGTGACCAGCCCCGCTCCGCTCACGACGCCGCCGATCTGGAACGACTCGGCCTCGCCGGGCACGTCGATCGTGCTGGCTACGGTCACGGCCACGGCACGGCTGGTGGTGAACCCGGTCGTGACCCGGAGCGTGCCGCCGCCGAGCGCGACGCCGCCCACGGCCGTCGGGTCGCCGAGGCCCGCATCGGCCGCCACGCTCACCACGCCCTGCTGGATCGTGGTGGTGCCACGGTAGGTGTTGTAGCCGCCGAGGGTCAGCGTTCCGGAGCCGGTCTTCGTCAAGCCACCTGCGCCGCCGCTCCCGATCGAGTTGGCAAGGGTGACGTCGTTGCCGTTGGTGTCGATCGTGCCGCCATTCACGCCCAGCGTGACGGTCTTCGTGGAGATATCGTCCGTGTTGCCGGCCGCATAGCGGAGCGCCCCGCCGTTGAGCGAGAGGTTCGTGCTCGAGATGGCACCGCCGGCAAAGGCGAGAACGCCCGCATTCACGGCGGTGTCGCCGGTGTAGGTGTTCGAGCCGGAGAGCGTGAGGGTGCCGCCACTGGTCTTGGTCAGCGAACCGGCTCCCGATACGGGGCCGGAGATCGTGAGCGACTGGCCAGATGCGACTTCGTAGGTCACGTTCGAGGCCATGGCGACGGGAGCCGAGATCGCGTGCGAGCCATTCGACACCTGAACGGTTTTGGCGGTCGATCCGTCGCCGATCGTGAGCGCGTTTGCCCCTGCGATGGTGTAGGCGTTGGCGTTGTTGAACACCATGTCGCCCACCGTCTTGGCGGCATCGAGCGTCACGGTGTGGGCGGCCGTGATCTTCGGGCCAAAGTAGGCGGTGTCGGTGGCGGCGTTGGGCTCGCTGGGCGTCCAGTTGGAGGCGGTGCTCCAGTCGCCGTTGGCATCGACGTTCCATTCGGCGATGACGCCCGACCAGCCGATGGTCAGCGTCACATAGCCTCCGGACTCTCCGAACGTGTAGGCCTTGCCCGCCGCCGGATTGGAAACGGTCAATGCACCGACGCCCGTGCCCTGCACCGAACCCGCGTACTGGAAGAGGTTGTAGGTGCCGTTGGTGCTGAACGGATCGCCCAAGGTGGCACCGGAGATCGTCAGGGCGCCGCCGTTGATCGTGAGGCCGTCGCTGCCCGAGACCACGACGATATCGTTGCTCGATGGGCCGAAGTTCCAGAGGAGCGACGAGCCGCCGGAGAGCGTGAGCGAACCAGCCGTGAGAGTGCCGATACCGCCGGATCCTGGCGTGAGTGCGCCGGTGGTGTCGATGGTCACCGCACCACCGATCGTGCCGGTGCCGCCGAGGGCACCCGTGCCGGTCACGAGTACGCTGCCCGATCCGGTCGCCGAGTCGGTCGCGTTGTTGGCCAGGAGTGTGACGCCGCTCACGGTGGTGGAGCCGCCGTAGGTATTGGCGGCGGCAAGCCTGAGCGTGCCACTTCCGGCGATCGTGAGGCTGCCGGCACTGCCGGCACCGATCGGGTTGGCCAGGGTGACGTTGTTGCCATTCGGGTTGAGCGTCAGGCCGGCCGAGCCGAACCTCACCGACTTCGACGAGATGTCGGTGGTTCCGCTGTCGGCCGCCTTCCAGAGGAATGTGCTGCCGTTGAATGTCAGCGGCCCGGTGCCAAAGGCGTCGATCGAACTGGAGTAGCTGAGCGTGCCAGAGTCGATCACGGTGCCGCCCGAGTAGGTGCTGCCCCAGCCGCCGAGCGTGAGTCTGCCGGTGCCGATCTGCTGTACGGCACCGGTGCCGGTGATGTTGTTGGTCACGTCGACGGCGTCGGAGCGGTTGAAGACGAGCGTGCCGTTGTTGACCACGGCTCCCGCACTGCCACCGAGGCCACCCGTCGTGCCGCCGCTGCCGACCTGGATCGTGCCCTCGTGGATCGTGGTGCCGCCCGTATAGCCGTTGTTGTTGGTGAGAATGAGCTTTCCTGATCCGGACTTCACAATCTGGACCGGAGAACTCGACGAGGCGTTGGACAGGTTCACGCCGATCGTGAAGTCGGCGGGGCTGTTCTGGATGATGTTGAACGACGTGTTCGCGATCGTGGAGCGATTCGGACGAACGAAGCCGCCGCTGCCCACCGCGAGGATGCCGCCGCCGCCCGATTCTGGCGTCACGAGGATGCCGCGGGCAGTGATGGTGCGAGCGCTCGAGATCGAGAGCGTGCGGGCGGTTGGATCGTTGAACTGCAGAGCCTGCAGGTCGGGAACCGCGCTCGCGCCATAAGTGAAGTCGGCGACGATGTTGTTGACGGTGCCGTTGGTAAGCAGCGTGGTCACGCCATCGACGTTCAGGTAGCCCGAGGCGCGGACCACACCCGCGGTCACCCCCGCCCAGTTGCTCAGGCCATAGGTTGCCCAAGGGTTGCCCTGGTTGTCGCTGATGATGTTGGACGTCGTCGTGCCGAGGGTGATAAGGCCCGTGGTGCCGAACACCACCGTGCCGGCGTTGTTGCTGGGCTGGCCGGGCTTCGTCGGTATGGCACCGGCGGTGATCGACTGACCGTTGGCGACCGTCCACATTTGCTTGCCGTTCGGAATCGTCAGGCCACTGGTGAACGTGAGGTTCTGCGTGGCGGCCGACATGTCGATGCCACCGGTGCCGAGCGTGAGTGTGTTCGCACCGATCGACACGGCGCCCGACGGGCTTGTCACGCGCAGGCCGAGCACGGACGTGCTTGTGGAGAGAGTGGTGGCGAGATTAGAGGTCGAAGTGGCGTCGAAGACCACGGTGTCGGTGGAGGTGGGTACCCCGGTGTTCCAGTTGCTGGCTGTGCCCCAACTGGCATCTGTCGCACCGGTCCAAGTTTGGGCAGCTCCAGCCGGGAGGCACGCAATCAGAGTGGAGAGCACGATCCCGAAGGCGATGCAGCGGTGCCAAGGCGATACGACGGCACATAGGCTCATGAGATCATCCCTCCCCAATCCAAGTTTCCAACCAAACAGACACGTGACGCTCGACGTCCAGCGCAGAGGGGCAGTGTCAGAATGAAGACGTCTGTTCCCGACGAACTTCCAGACCAACCTCGATCGTCCCTACCCACCGGCAGTATCGGGCTGCTCAAGAGTTGGGGTAATTGGCGGATCGGCCAATCCGCCGCCGCCGGCCCGAAGAAAAGGCTGCCGCACCGCAGAAGAGTAGCGCAACTAAGGACGGCTCCGGTACGACGGCGACGTCGCCGGTCACGCGTATGGACCGGCGTTGAACAGGCCCGCGGCGACGAAATCGGCCGCGTCGAGGACGTCGACGACGCCGTCGTGGTTGAAGTCGCCATCAACCCAGTTGGCGACCACGACCGTGTTGAACCTGCCTGAGGCCACGAAGTTGGCGACGTCGAGGATGTCGACGCTCCAGTCGAGATTGGTGTCGCCCGCGAGGGCATACGTGACCGCCACGTCGCTGGTGGCCGACTGGCCTGAGACGTCGGTGATCCGCGCCCGGAGCGTGTAGGTGCCCGGACGCGTGAAGCGTGCCACGGTCGCCTTCGCGGCATTCGTGCCGTTGGCGTCGAACGTCACGCGGCCGGGGCCGGTGACCGCGGTCCACTCGTAACGGAGGGTCGTCTCATTGACATCGTCGCTCCCCAGCACCGACAGCGACGCCCCGCCCCAGCTGGTCACCGGCTGCGCGGCGGCTGCACGGGCGATCGTGGGCGGTGCCGCCCTGACGGCGTAGATGTTCGGCTGGGCGGGCGTCGCCATGCCCTGGCCGATGAAGTAGCTGGTGTGCGGGGGCTGGTTGTAGGCGACGTTCTGCCAGGCCACCGCCTCGCGGTATTGGATGTCGTGCATCAGCGTCGGCAGGCGGACCTGTGAGGCGATCGTTGTCGACCAGATCTGCAGGGCCGTGCTGTCGCTCTTTCGCCAGACCACTTCCTCGCGCCAGTCGCCGTAGAGATCGGCCGTCAGGCAGGGGGTGTTCTTGGTGCCGTTGATGCCCGAGAGTCCGGTCGGCGCAAACACGTAGTTGAAGCGGCCGCCGATGTTCGTCGTGAGGTCGATCCGCCAGTCGCCGATCGTCGTTCCGTCGAGCAATTCGCGGAGCGGGTCGCCGTCCCACCAGATGCCGAAGTTCTGCGGCATGTTGCTCGGCTTGTCTTGGATGCGCGTGCCATCCGCGGCATAGATGCCGCCGTCGGAACTATTCCACATCTCGAAGCCCGGGTAGCGCGGGTCGATGTCGAACGCGCAGCCACGCCCCACGTCGCCGGTGCCCGGCACGTAGGCGATCAGGGCGCCGGTGGCGGCATCGCGGAGATCGCCGCCCTTGCCCTTGTGCGCCGACTCGGTCTCGTGCACCTGATAGACCTCGAGGCCCGGTCGGCTGGGGATCATGTCTGACATGTGGAGCGCGTCGCCGTGGCCGAGGCCGGTGGTGTAGAGCGGCGTGCCGTCGTCGTTGATCGCCATCGCCCCGTAGGTGACCTCGTCGCGGCCGTCGCCGTCGACGTCGCCGACGGTGAGCGAGTGGGCACCCTGGCCCCGATAGCCGGCGAGCGAGCCAGTGGTGGAGTTGCCGGTATCGAAGATCCACCGTTGCGTGAGCTGTCCGGCACGGTAGTCCCAGGCGGTAAGCACGGTCCGCGTGTAGTAGCCGCGGCACATCAGCAGGCTCGGCCGCTGCCCGTCGAAATAGCCGACCCCGGCGAGAAAGCGGTCGACCCGGTTGCCGTAGGAATCGCCCCATGCCGACACCGTGCCCCGGGGCACCTGATAGTTGGTTGTGGCCAGGGCCCGGCCGGTGAGGCCGTCGAACACGGTCAGATACTCGGGGCCGGTAAGAATGTAGCCCGATGTGGTGCGATAGTCATCGGTCACCTTCGCCGTGCCGAGGAGCACCGCCTGGCCGGTGCCGTCGATCGTGCCGGGTGCCGTCTTCACCCCCATCTCCGCCCGCCCATCGCCGTCGAAGTCGTAGACGATGAACTGCGTGTAGTGGGCGCCGGCTCGGATGTTCCTCCCCAGGTCGATGCGCCAGAGCCGGGTGCCGTCGAGCTCGTACGCGTCGAGATAGACGTTGCCGGTGTAGCCCGACTGGCTGTTGTCCTTGGCGTTGGACGGATCCCACTTGACCACGAGCTCGTAATCGCCGTCGCCGTCGAGATCGGCGGCCGACGTGTCGTTGGCGGAATAGGTGAAGGCTTCGCCGGCAGGCGTGACGCCGCCGGCGGGAACCTGCAGCGGCACCGTGCGATACTGCTGGACCGGGGCGTTGGCGGGAAGCGTGAACGACTCACTCGCCTCGCCCTCCACGCCGTTGACGACGGGCCTGATGAAGTAGGCGTTCGACTTGGTCGTCGTCACACTGGAGTCGGTGAAGTCGGTCGTCGCGGTGATGGGCGTGGCGTTGCGCTTGACGGCTGCCGCCCCGTCGGTGGAGCGGTAGACATTGAAGGCGATCGCCGACGAATCAGTGCCCAGCATCCGCCAGTTGACGTAGACCTTGGACGACCCGATCGAGATCGCGTTGACGCCCCGCGTGAGATACTCGACCTGCCGGGCCGGAAGGGCGGCGTCGGCCGTCGGCAGTGGGAGCGCCACGGTATCAAGCGCCAGCGGCTGGCGGCACTCGAGACGCTCCACGGCCAGCGCGTGGCGGCCGACGCGGCGACGGTGGTGTCGTGTGCGATTCATCCCCGGCCCGCTCATCGAAACTCTCGAACGATCAGGAAACTTCTATCGTATCGAGGCTAGAACGCCCGTCCAACGCCGATCGAACGGCACCCATGACGGTCGTCACGCATACGGCCCGCCATCATAAAGACCCGTCGACAGGAACGCCCCGATGTCGAGAAGGTCGTAGATCCCGTCGTAGTTGAAGTCGCCGTCGGCCCACCCTTTCGAGACCACCGTGTCGATCGTTCCGCCGCCCATCAGCATCGAGAGATCGACGATGTCGACCTGTCCATCGAGGTTGATGTCGCCCGCCGCCGCGAAGGCGACGATGATCGAGCCATCGTCATTGACGAGATAGCCGAGCCCCAGCCCTCGGTCGGGTGATGCCGACCTGGTCACGAAGCCGCTGCCGCCGTTCCATCCCCCATCACCGCGTCCGGCCAGAAGAAGCGAGAGCACGTCGGCCGTCGGAGCCGCTCCTGCCGCCAAGGTCAACCGGCCTGTCCCGAGGTCGATCTTCGCGCCCGATTCGAGCACGACCGCGGAGAGGGGGGTGGTTCCTGGGCCCACGTCGAGTTGCACCGTCGCGCCGGCTTTCACGCGCAGGCCGCCGGTGCCGAGCCCCTGCACGTTGCGGACGATCACCGTGCCGGCATTGACGACGGTGCCGCCCGTGTGCGTGTTGGGCTTGTCGAGCACGAGCGTTCCGAGCCCCTCCTTCGTCAAGGCTCCGTCGCCGGTGCGCAGCACGTCGGTGACCGTCTGCCCGGCGGCCACGGTCACCGTCTCATCGGGCGTCGCGATCGCGGCCACCTCCGCGGCGGTGAGCCCCCGCGAGTAGATGCGGAAGTCGTCCACCGAGGCGGCCAAGGCCGGATCGGCAGTGAACTGGCTCTTGCCGATGAAGTTGTTGGTGGTTTGCCCGAGCGACGAAGGGCGAAGCGTGACGCCGGTGTTCGTGCCGACGGCGGTGCCATTGAGGTAGATCGTCGCCGTGCTGCCCCGAAGCGTGACGGCCACATGCTGCCAGGCGCCGACCGTCAGCGGGACCGAGGTGTTGACCTGCTGCTCACCCGAGCCGGTGGTGATGGCGAACCGCAGGCCGCCGGCGGTGGAAGGCCGAGTCGTAAGAAACATGTAGGACGACGTGGAACTGCCGAAGTCGAAGATCCGCTGCCACGTGGCGAGCGAATCGGGCTTCACCCAGGCGGCGATCGTGAAGTCGGCGAGGCCGCTGACGACGCCCGTAGGCAGGGAGGCATAGCCACCGGAAAACTTGACGGCGTTGCCCCGCATGCCGGCCACGAACGCCGTCGACCCGGCGAGCGTGGCGGCGTTCCCGTTGCCCGTGGCATCGGCGAGCGTCGAGCCGGCCGACTCGTCAGCCAGGAGTTGGGTGTCGGCATTGCGGACGACGAGTGTCGTGTCGCTCGTGACGAGCCTGGTGGTGGCGTCGGCAATGGTCACCCGCAGCGTGTAGGTTCCGGCGGAGGCGAAGCTGGCGGTTGTTGACTTGCCGGCGTTGGTGCCGTTCGACGCGGAGAAGGTGACGGCCCCCGGCGGCGTGCCGACCACGCTCCATGTGTAGGTGAGCGCCGCCTCGCCGCCGTCGTCGGAGCCGAGCGCGGTGAGCACGGCCGACTTCGTGTAGCTGGGATTGGGCGCGGCCGCGGCGGCCGCCGTCACGATCGGCGTGAGTCCCACGACCGCGAGCCCGGTGCTGCCGGTGCCAGTCACGGAGTCGGCGATCGTCGCTGAGTTGCCGGTGCCGGTCGAGTACCCAGGCGTGCGGGTGATCGTGGCGATGGCGGTGATCGTGTCGCTTCCCGGACTCGCGGGCGCCACATAGCCGCCGCTGGCGGTGATCGTTCCGAGGGCTGCCGACCAGTCGACGTTGACGGCGACCGTGCCGCCGGTCGAGGCCGTGGCCAGGGCGGCAAAGGCCTTGGAAAGTCCCACGCCCACGGTCGAGTTGGCCGGGGTCACCGTCACGCTGGCGATCGAAGGTGGGCTCGCGGAGGCGGTCGGTACGAGGTCGATCGCGTCGAACACGGCATTGGGGCTCAGCCACGTCTGGCCACTGAGATAGCTGCCGCTGATCATCCCCATGTCGATCGTGTTGGTGCCGGCGCGGAACGCGCTGGAGGGGATGCTGAAGGTGTAGATCTGGTTGTCACCTCGCCACGTGCCGCGGGTGATGCCGCGGCTGTTGAGATCGACGCTGGCGGTCGGATTCCCGCTGGTCCACGCGTAGCTCTGGCCGCTGTTCACCGTGATCTTCGGCCTTGCCCCCTCGAAACCGACGGTGATCCCGACGCGAAAGGTGAGGTTCTGCACCTGGGCGGTGGTCAGCGTGAACGTGAACCGGCGGCTGTTGTTGACTCCCATGAACTGGGCCATGGGAAACTGGGCGTCGGTGTTGGTGCCGACGACGAAGTTCGGCAGGCCCGCCCAGTTGGCCATGCGGACGTCGGACGGGTGCATCGTCTCGATCTTGTCGGCGTTGAGGAATCCGACCGGCGAGCCGTCGAACGTGCCGACGCGGAAGATCGGATTGGACGGCAGGTAAAAGGAGTTGGTGATGTCCGCCGTCGTCGTCGCAGCCGCCCTCACGGTCACGGTCCGGCGGCCCACCTCGAGTTCGCCGTCGTAGAGCGTCTGTGTGTAGGTGCCGGGGAGCACGTCGGGGATGGAGAAGTTGCCGAAGGCGTCGGCGACGTCCCAGTACTGGGCCTCGGCGTTGGAGAGGCCGACGGTGATCTCGCGGCCGGCGGCAATGCCCGTGGCCACGCCGGCGACCCCTCCGCGCTGGCTCGCGGGGATCAGTCCCTGGATCAGCACGGTGTTGGTTGTCAGATCGCGGAGGTTTTCCATCCACGCATAGCTCGGCTCGGTCGGCGTCTGGCCGCCATTGACCTGGAGCGCGAAGGTGTGAAGGCCGGCTCGATAGGCCTCGGTCTGCGTGTGGCCGGTGAAGATACAGTTGTAGATCTCGACGGCGCTGCCGGATTGGAAGTCGATGTCCTTGAAGAACGGCCCGCCGGACGACCGTTCGCGGCTGCCCATGAACATCCACGCCCCAACCGGTGTGGATCCAGCGGTGCCGGCGAGGCCGTGGTATACGTGTTCGATCTGCCGGCGTCCGCCGACGTTGTAGAACTTCGACGAGGTGGTGCCGTCGGCGTGGCCGAAGACGTCGCTCCCCTCGATCGCCCCGGTCGTGCCGTCGTTGTCGCTGGGGGCCTCCGGGTTCGTGAACACCGACCGGCTGAGGTAGGCGATGAACCGGCCCTCCGACGACGGATTCGGCACGTACGACGAGAGGTAGAGGTTGGTGTCGTTCTCGCGGACGGCGTAGTACTGCACGACGCCCGTGCCACCGGTGGCGGTGTCGTCGCAGGTGACGAGAATCCATCGTGAGCCGGTCGTGCCGCCGGTGGCCGTGGTGATCACGGTGCTGCTGCCGAGTCCCTGCCCGTAGTGGGAGTAGCGGCTGGTCGTCGTGTAGGGGGCGAGCAGTTCCTGGTTCTTGTACGTGATCGACGTGAGGTCACCGAGATGAATCGTGCTGCTCGTCGTCCCGCTCTTGAGGATCGCGCACTTCAGATCGCCGCCGTTGTCGATCACGTAGGTCTGCTGGCCGGTCGCCGCGGTCGACGTGGTGATGCCGAAGGCGAGCATGCGCCGGCCTTCGAGCTGCTCCACGGCCAGGCTCCGGCGGGCTGCGACACGGCGGTGGTGATGCGTGCGGTTCATGGCCAGCCTGACGCCGTGCGGATTCCCGGTCGTCTTCGGCTGCGACAGCCGCCCGACCCGAGAGTCTCCTGGTGCCGGGGTTTGCGGGAAGGCGTGCCCGGGTGCCGACCCTCAGCCCTCTTTTACGGTGGTCGACAGCCGTCCGTTCGGGTATTGGCGGATCGGCCAATGGTCCCAGGTCCTGCGGCATACAATCCGTTCTCCTGATACCCGGGGTCGAGAGCCCCATTCCCCTTGGGAGAACCATGGCATGGCTCCGATCGTCCGAGGCATGATCCGCTCGCCTGCCATTTGGCGTTCCGGGCACGCGTCGGTGGTCTGGTCTGTGGGGCTCCTGCTCATTTTCGTCGGAGGGCTGACCATGCTCGGTTCGCGAGGCTACGCCGAGGATCCGGTCTCCGGCCCGAGGGCTGCCGTCTGGAAGCGGGTCGAGGAGGCTCTCGAACAAGGCAAACCACAATCCGCCGCCGAGGCCCTTGCCGGTGTCGAGCAGGCTGCTGCGGTCGACAAGGCATGGGCCGAGGTGGCCAGGGCGATCGCCACGCGGATCCTCGCCGAGACCGGCGATCGGCCCGCCGACGATCCCGAGCGACTGATCCGGCTCGCTGCGGCAACCGCCACGGCGCCCGCCGAGACGCGGCCCGTGCTGGAGGCGATTCGGGCCAATTGGACGTGGGGCTTCTTCCAGATGAACCGCTGGAGATTCCAGCAGCGAACGGCCGGCGGTGCCGACGCCAAGGACCTCGCGCGGATCAGTGAGTGGGACCTGCCGACGATCGTGAGTGAGATTCGCACGCGGTTCACCGCGGCGATCGAGGGAGGTGACGGACTCAAGAAGCTTCCCGTCGGCGAATGGTCGGCCATCCTCACGAAGGGCACGATGCCGGATGCCTACCGGCCCTCCGTCTGGGATGTCGTCGTCCGCGATGCGATCGAGTTTGCGGTGTCAGGCGAGCGTGGGCTCGCCGACCCCGAGGATGCTTTTGAGCTGGAGGCGACGAGTCCGGCTCTCGGCAGTGCCGACGATTTTCGGGCGTGGAAGCCCGAGGACGAGCAGCGAGCCACCGACACCGATTCGCCGATTCTCCATGCGGCCCGGCTCTATCGATCGCTGCTCGACTTCCATGCGGCCGACATCGACCGTACGGCATTTCTCGGCGCCGACCTCGACCGCATCCTCTGGGCGTCGGGCGTGGCGGTCGATGCCGGCGACGTGACGGTCACCGACCGCAAGGCCGATGCGCTCGAGGGCTTTCTCTCGCGGGCCGATGACCACGAGAGCGCGGCCCAGGCTGCACAGGCTCTCGCTGAGATCGCCCGCGAGCACGACGACTTTGTCGAAGCCCGTGAGATCGCCATGCGGGCAGTTCAGAAGTTCCCCGACAGTCCCGGCGGAAAGCTCTGTCGCAACCTCGTAAAGCAGATCGAGGCGAAGGAACTCTCGCTCGCCACGGAGCGGGCCTGGGCCGCCCCCTGGCCCTCGATCCGCGTCACCTACCGTAACCTCGCCAAGGTGCACTTCAAGCTCGCCAAGGCCGATTGGCCGGCGCGGCTCAAGGCCGGCAAGCCGAACCCCGCCTGGCTCGACGACGAGGATCGGGCCACGATCCCCGCGCTTCCCGCCATCAAGACGGCGGTCGTCGACCTGCCCGCCACGGCCGACTATCGCGAGCGGCACCACGACGTGCCGGTGTCCGTACTCGATCCGGCGTCTGTGGAACCCGGGGCGTATTGGGTGATCGCCAGCCACGATTCCGGCTTTGGCGACCAGGACAACGTGGTCCACGCCACGCTCGTCTGGGTCACGCGGCTGGCGATCGTCTCGGCGCAGGCCCAGCGGTCGGCCCCGAAGGGCGAGCCGCTCTCGGGACACGTGGTCGACATCGCGTCCGGCGAGCCCGTGGCGGGTGCCACGGTGAAGACGTTCGTCCGCCAGGAGCGGATCAACCCGGCCGGGTTCGTGGAACGGGGGTCGGCCACGACCGATGCCCTCGGCCGCTACGAGGTCGCCGGCGAACAAGGCAGAGAGACACTCCTCGTGGCGACCGCGACCGTCGCCGGAAAGTCCCACACGACGCCGACCGAGGCGTCGCACGTCTGGCGGCACGAGCAGGAGCAGCGTGGCACGACGATCGTGCTCGTCACCGATCGGGGCATCCACCGGCCGGGCCAGAGCGTGTTCTACAAGGGGATCGCCGGCTCGTTCGACCACGACCGCCGCGACTATCACGCGATCGTGAAGCGGTCGATCGCCGTCACGCTCCGCGACGCCAATGGCCGCGAGGTCGCGAAGGCCGAGCACGTGACGAACGACATGGGCTCCTTTCATGGCTCGTTCCCGATTCCGACGGGCGGCCTCCCCGGCCAGTGGATGCTGCTCGCCGAGACGCAGGGGTTCAACGGCGGCGTGGGCGTGCGCGTCGAGGAATACAAGCGGCCGAAGTTCCAGGTGGAACTCGCCGCTCCGGATGGCGGCGTGCGACTCGACGCCGCCGTCGTCATGCCCGGCAAGGCGCTGACCTACACCGGGCTTCCCGTGGCCGGCGCGAAGGTGCGATGGCGGGTCGAGCGGCGAATGCGACTGCCGTTCTGGTGCCGCTGGTGCTTTCCCTGGCTTCCCTTCGGCGAGTCGGGGCGGAAGATCGCCCGGGGCACCGAGACCACCGGCCCCGACGGGTCGTTCACGATCCGCTTCCCAGCCCTTCCCGACCGCAGCGTGCCACGCGCGGCGCTGCCGGTGTTTACCTACGAAGTCGTCGCCGACGTCACCGACGTGGCGGGCGAGACCCGGAGCGACTCGCGGAATGTGGCGGCGGGCTACGCCGAGATCGAGACCGCGATCGAGCGAAGCGATTGGCAGGCAGTCACAGCCGACGTGAAGGACGACCGCGGTCGGCCGACGGCCGCCGTGAAGCTCACGCTGGCCACCACGTCGCTCGACCGCGAGCCGCGGGGGGCGACGGGCACGCTGGCGATCCATTCGCTCGTGCAACCGGCCGACGTCGAGCGCGGCGACTTCTTTTCGGATCATCAACCGCCGCGGCCGCGGCCATTCGGCACGGCACGGAAGGCGCGGGCTTCGGCGGCCGGGGATGCCCGGCCGCAGCCGGCGCCGCAGCCGGCCGATCCTGACACCTGGGAACTCGGTGAGGCCGTGGTGAGCCGCGCGGCGACGACCGATCCGCAGACCGGCAAGGTCGAGATCGCCATTCCACTGCCGGTGGGCATCTACCGGGCGCTGTTCACGGTTCCCGGGAAGGGAGGTGCACCAGAAGTCCGCAGCGAATCGACGTTCACGGTGATCGATCCTGCCGCGGACCGCTATCCCGTGAAGCAGTCGTTTGCGCTGGCCGCGGAGAAGTCGGCCGTCGAGGCGGGCCGCGAGTTTCAGGCGATCGTGGGCACGGGCTACGACCGCGGCCGTGCGCTCGTCGAGATCTCCCGGGCCGGCCGGCTCCTGAAGCGGTTCTGGACGGAGCCTGGCCGGACGCAGTGGCCCGTCAGCATCGCGGTGGGCGACGAGGACCGCGGCGGGTTCACGGTGACGGCGTGGCTGGTTCGCGACGGTCGACTGCACCGCCGGCAGGAGACGGTGGAGGTGCCGTGGACGAACAAGAAGTTCGACGTCAGGTGGGAGCGGTTCGCCAGGAAGCTCGAGCCGGCGGCGAAGGAGGTCTGGCGGGCGACGATCACGACCGCGGCCGACCCGCTCACCGGCCCAGAGGCGCCGGCCGTGGCCGAGTTTCTCGCGCTGCTTTACGACCAATCGCTCGACGCCCTCGCCGAGCACCAGTGGCCGAACGCCGGACTCCAGGGACTCTTCCGCAGCGAGTGGGGCACGGCCGACGTGGCGTTCACCAACGCGGCCAATCCGTTCAACGGCGTCCGCGGCAACTGGGGTCTGGTGTTCGATGATGTTGGCATCACCTACCGCGAACTCCGCGAGCCCTTCGGCCCGCCGCAGCGCGGCGGCTGGGCGATGGGAGGGTTCGGTGGCGGGGGCGGCCGCCGCTTGTCACGCATGGCCCTTGGGGTGAACATGCTGGCTGCCGGCGCCGTTCCGGCGGCCATGGCGGCGCCCGCAGATGCGGAACGTTCGATGCGGAAACTGGCGGAAGCGCCGACGGAGGCATCGGTCGCTGGTGCGTCTCAACGCGGCGCGGATGACCACGGCAGCGGAAAGGCCACCGCCGCCCCGCCGCCGCCCCGCACGAACCTCGCCGAGACGGCGTTCTTCCTGCCGACGCTCGTATCGGGTTCCGATGGCGTCGTCACGATCGAGTTCACGCTGCCCGACACGCTGACGACCTGGCAGTTCAGGGGGCTCGCGCACGACGCCGCCCTGCGGAGCGGCACGCTCGTCGATCAATGCGTGTCTACGAAAGACCTGATGGTCGAGCCGCTCGTACCGCGGTTCCTTCGCGAGGGCGACACGGTGCAGATCCCCGTGAAGGTGAGCAACACCTCGACGGCCCGGCTCGTCGGCGACGTTCGGTTCACGATCGCTGACGCGCGGACGGGTGACCCGCGGGATGGACTCATCGAGGGCCTGCGACAGCAATCCTTCGATCTCGAGGCGGGCGAGTCGAAGCCGGTGGTATTCACCGTGCACGTGGCCGACGGCACCGACGTGCTCCGCTACACGGCGACGGGTGCGACGACCTCGTCGGCGAAGCGGGCCGCCGATGGCGAGGAAGCCATGGTGCCCGTGCTGCCTCGGCGGGTGCCGGTGACCGACACCGTGCCGATCACGATCCGCGGCCCGGGCGAGCGCCGGGTGAAGCTCGACCGGCTGGTCGGGTCGGCGGGCACGGAGATCCGAAGCGAGTCGCTGGTTGTGCAGGCGGCCTCGAATCCGGCGTGGTACGGAGTGCTCGCCCTGCCTTGCCTGATGGAGGAGAGCGACGAGAGCATCGAGACGCTCTTCGCCAGGCTCTACGCCAACGCCTACGCCCGGCACGTCGCGACGGCCGATCCGCGGATCGCGAAGGTCTTCGAGCAGTGGAAGCGCACCGACGCCCTGGAGAGCCCGCTCGAGAAGAACGCCGATCTCATGAAGACGCTGCTCGCCGAAACGCCGTGGGTGCGCGACGCCGTGGACGAGCGGGAGGCGCGGGCCCGGATCGGCCTGCTCTTCGACTCCACGCGGGCCGAGAACGAGGTGCGGGCGGCCTTCGCGCGGCTGGAGACGCTTCGCAATGAGGATCGTGGCTGGCCGTGGTTCCCCGGCGGCCGGTCGTGTGATCCGGTGACGCTCGCGATCGTCGCCGGCTTCGGCCGGCTGCGGGCGAGCGGCGTGGCGATCGACGTGCAGCCGGCGGTGGCGGCGCTGCCCTGGCTCGACGGCCGGCTCGTCGAGGAGAAGCTGCGGGCCAAACAGATCGACGACCCCGTGCTCACGCCCGTGGGAGCCTATGCCCTTTTCGCACGAAGCTTCTTCAAGGACGACGCCCAGCCCGAAGCCGTCGCTGCCGAGGCGATCCGCTGGGGCCTCGACGTCGGCCGGAAGACGTGGATGAAGCTCGGCCGCCGGTCACAGGGGCACCTGGCGCTCGCCCTGCACCGTTCCGGCGACCGCGACACGGCTCGTTCCATCATCGACAGCCTGAAGCAGCGGGCGGTGGACGCCGACGTGAAGCCGGGCGCCGAGAAGGATTCGTGGCAGGGCATGTGGTGGCGGGATCAGCATCCGGCCTGGTGGAGCTGGGCCTCGGCGCCGATCGAGACGCAGAGCGTGATGATCGAGGCCTTCGACGAGATCGCGGGCGATGCCGATGCCGTCGAGGCGATGAAGGCGTGGCTCCTGTCGCAGAAGCGGACGAGCCGCTGGCCCGGCAGCATGGCGACGGCCGACGCCGTCGGCGTGCTGCTCGGCCGCGGGAAGGACCTCCTCGGCGGGAATGAACTGGTGACCGTGAGTGTCGGCGGCGAGGCTGTGAAGCCCGCGACGATCGAGGCGGGCACCGGCTTCTTCGAGGAGCGGTTCGTGCGTCGCGAGATCGTGCCCGCGATGGGCGAGGTGGTGATGAAGAAGCCGGATGCAGGGCTGGCCTGGGGGGGCGTGCACTGGCAGTACCTCGACGACATCGCGAACGTGCCGGCGGCCGGTCGCGAGGAGCTCGCGATCGAGAAGCAGCTGTTCGTGAAGCGATTCACGAAGACCGGGCCGATGCTCGAGCAGGCGGCGAGCGTGGAGCCGGGCGACGAGCTGGTCGTGCGGCTGGTCGTGACGAGCGACCGAGACTACGAGTACCTGGAACTCGTCGACCATCGGCCGAGCCTGACGGAGCCCGTGGATGTGCTTTCCGGCTGGCGGTTCGGCGACGGCGCGGCCTGGTATCTCGCCGTCCGAGACGCGAGCACGCAGTTCTTCCTCGAGCGGCTGCCACGCGGCACGCATGTCTTCGAGTATTCGCTGCGGGCTGCCCACCGCGGCACGGCGTCGAGTGGATTCGCGTCGATCCGCAGCCGCTACGCCCCGGAGTTCTCCGCCCATTCTTCCGCCGTGCCGCTGGAGGTGAAGTGACCGGGAGATTGGTATCCTGCTCTTCATGGCGAACCTGCCCGACAACCCGACATCACTTGTCAACGAACTCGCCCGGGAGCGGAACCGCGAGGCCGCGGACCGGACGCTCCTGGCCTGGATTCGTACCAGCCTCGCCATGATCAGCTTCGGGTTCGGTATCGAGCGGATCGGGCAGGCGGCGATCGACCTCGACGGAAAACTGTCCGGCTTCTCCGCGATCAGAACACGGATCGGCGGGGCCGTGCTGGTGGCGCTGGGGATCGCCGCCACGCTGGCGGGGATGTGGGAGCACCGTCGCGTGCTCCGGGCGATCGCCAGCGAGGATTACCGCTACGCTGACCGGCCGCCGATCGCCCGCTTCATGGCAGTTGCACTCGTGGCGGTGGGCGTGGCGGCGCTGGTGTTGATTCTGACCGGACTGTAAGAGCACGAGGAGGAGCGATGGAAGCGGGTACGGGTGAGGCGGCGTCAGGAAAAACGATTCGGCCGCTCGATGCGTTCGAGCGACGGGTGCTCGGCGTGCTCATCGAGAAGGCCAAGACGACGCCCGATCAGTATCCACTGTCGCTCAACGGCGTCGTCACCGGCTGCAATCAGAAGAGCAACCGCGATCCGGTGATGACGGTCGACGAGGAGCAGGCGGCTCGCGCGCTCGAGGGGCTACGGAAGTGCGGCGCGGCGGCCGAGGTGTTTGGCAGCGGCAAACTGCCCCGCTACCGCCACCTCGCCTACGAGTGGCTCGGCGTCGGCAAGGAGGAGTTGGGGATCATGGGCGAACTCCTGCTCCGCGGGGAGCAGACGGAGGGCGATCTGCGGGGCCGCGCCAGCCGCATGGACCCGATCCCCGACCTCGACACGCTCCGCGTCCATCTCGACCGGCTGGCAGAGCGGGGCCTGGTGATCTGGCTGTCGCCACCCGGCCGCGGGCGGATGCTCACGCACGGCCTCCTGCCGGAGGAGAAGCTCGAGAAGGTGCGGCGCGAACTCGGCATGGCGATGGCGGCTGCGGCCCAGGCGGCGCCGGCGGCGGCAGGCCATCGGAACGAAGACGACGGTGACGAGCCCGAGCCGCCGAGGCAGTCGTCGGCGCCGGCATCGGTCACGGGGCACCTCGAGTCGCGGATCGCCGACCTCGAGGGTGAGGTGGCCGCGCTGCACACTCGGCTCAAGGCGCTCGAAGACGCGATCGGCTGATCGTTCTCCGGAGGTGCCGGTTGACAACCTGCACATGACGCGGCGCGGGCAGTGGTGCGGCACAGGGTGCCAACCTGTGCTTCGTGATAGCCAAGTTCGCGATAGGGCGGTTGCGAGGGGCTGCCCGTGCCCTGGAGCCGGGCTTGGCGGCCAGCGAAGCCATGGATGGCGAAGCGCAGCCGACATGCAGTGAGCGGAGGCCTGGACGGCAATCCTGTTCGGCACGGCAGATGCAGGGCGGGTCGACCCACGTCTGACCTGGCTCTGGGCTCCCCACGTAGGTGCAGGTTGGCAACCTGCACAAGTATCCCGCGGCGGCTCGGGGCTACCCACGCC
>Ga0315902_10003179_pt1 | contig 24824 bp, 18 predicted proteins | sample LakEriMetagenome_9_FD_203523 | JGI IMG/M metagenome (GOLD analysis project Ga0315902, IMG submission 203523) | Freshwater fungal communities from buoy surface, Lake Erie, Ohio, United States - Buoy 12 MA117 | ecosystem: Environmental > Aquatic > Freshwater > Lake > Lake biofilm | place: USA... | reverse complement strand
AAAACCGACAAGCCAGCCTTCCCATGGAAAATCGTCGCCGCGGCCGCCGTCGTCGTTTTGGGCGGTGCAGGGGCGTATTTGGCCCTGAAGCCAAAAAAGGTCGATTCTGGCAATCAAACAGCCGGAAGCGGTAGCACGGGCACGACGTCAAACACGACAACGACCACTCAAAACACCTCTTCAGGCACCACGACGACCCAAGCGGGCACAACGGGCACCAGCGGCACCACCGCAGTCACGCCGACTCCTGAGCCTCCGAAATCCAACATCCCCACCGCCAAAGAATGGCGCGTGCCGGGCCATTTCCCGACGATTCAGGCGGCCATCGACGCGGCGAAAACGCCCGGGCAGATCATTCATCTCGGTGATCAGGTCTGGAATGAAAAAATCAGCATCAAGAACTCAGTGCAGCTCATGGGCACGGATCCGAAGAAGTGCGTGATCTCCGTCGATGGACGCGGTGGCGCGGCTTTGGAGGTGCGTGGTATCAAAGGTGTCGTCATCAAGGGCATCGGCTTCGCCCACAGCGGAGATGAAATGCTCGCAGGTGGCCATTCGGCCGTCAGCGTGGAAAACAGCGAGGTTTCTTTTGAAAGCTGCACCTTCACGCGCGGCATGAAGGACGGCATGACCGTTTCAGGCGCTTCGAAGGTGAAGACGACGAAATGCGCCTTCCTCGAAAACACCGACGCCGGCATCAAAGCCACCGCAGCGGCTTCGATCGAGGCGGTGGACTGCACCTTCGAAAAGAACAACTTCGGCGTCGTCAGTGAACTAGCGGATTCCTCGGTCACGCTCACCGGCGGCAGTTTCACCGGCCAGGCGGCCTCCGGCATCGTCGCGAGCGATCAGGGGCGTGTGAGCGTGAAAAAAGCCTCCTTCACGAACAACAAAGAGAACGCGGCCTTCGCGCACGACAGCGGCAGCAGCATCACGCTGGATGATTGTGACCTCGTGAAGAGCGATTACGGCATCAAAGTGGCCAAAGGAGCCGGTTTGAAGGCCACCAAGTGCCGCCTGCGGGAAAACCTCACCGGCGTGGGCCTCGACAATCCTGGAAACATCGAACTCCGCGAGTCCACCATCGAGGCGAGCGTCGAAGACGGCCTCGTTCTCTTCGCGGACAACAAATCCGGCTCGGTGCTGATCTACGGCAACACCATCAAGGGCAACAACCGCTTCGGCATGAACATTCACGGCGCAGGCATGATCCCGGACGTGAGTGGCAACGACTTCGGCCCGAATGCCTTCCCGGACATTTACCTCCACGGCAAAGCCGCCGGCAGCTACAGCAAAAACACGCTGCGCAGCGCAGAGCGTTTTGTCGCTGAAACCGCCGGTCCGGACGACCCTGGTGCCGGTGCCTATCAATGGGCTGCGGACAACGTCGAGAAGCCGGGCCAGTAAGGATTACTTTTTCGCGCCGAAGGTCGGTTCGATGCCTTTGGGCCAGTTTTTGCCGCCGGTGGTGACGAGATTGCCCACCGGCAGGTAAAGCTCACCACCGCCGTTTTGCAGCGTGGCACCTTCCAGCCACAAATCCTTGCCGTAAGTGCGCGCACCGCTCAGCGCGACCCGCACATTCGCCGCCTCGCTGAGCGTGGCGATGAATAACTCCGCGCTGCTGGCTGTGCCGCCATCCATGAGCACGAGAAGTCGTTTGAAGCCCGGAATCATCGCCTCGTTGGATTTCAATTCGATGTCCGGCTGGCCGCGGCGCTGCTGTTTGGCGAGCACGAGCGGTCGCGCGCCGTCGATGAAGAGTGCGGCGGCATCCACGGCAGGTGGGATGTCACCGCCGCCGTTGCCGCGCAGGTCGAGCGTGAGCGGCGAGCCGGGTTTGGCCTTTCCGAGAGCCGCTTTGAGGTCGGCGAGCGTGTTGGCATCAAACGTCGGGATGCGAATGTTGGTGCCGCCGATGCCGGTGATCACGGTGATGCGCAATCCGCCTGTGATCCGGCGCACCAGCTCCGCGGTGATGATGCGGCCTGTGGCTTGGCGCACGCGCACCTCGGCTTTGGAGCCATCGGTGCCGTAGAGACGCACTTTGAGTTTCCAGCGGTTCATTCCCTCCACCGGAATGCCGTCCAGCGCGATCAATTCATCGCCCGCCTCGATTCCCGCGAGCGCGGGGGCTTCACCAGGGAAGGGCTGGCAGTAAAAGTGGCCGTTTTCGCCGACTTCGATGCGCATGCCGAGGCTGGCCTGTCCGAGATTCGCGAGCTCGGCCTGCACGCTTGCCGGGATGTACTGCGCAAAGCGGAGATGACGCTCGCAGAGGCGCTGGATGGCCAGTTCCACGGTGGCGGTGGCATCCATCCGACGCCCGGCTTTAGCGGCGAAGGCGAGCACGTATTGATGAAAGGCCGTGCGCTGCGCATTGCTATCCGCGCCGTAGTCCGCAGGCTTTGGCAGGCTGGCGAAGGCCGGATTTTCAGCCGCGAGCAGGTCCACGGCTTTTTTCGTCATGTCGAGCTCATCAACGGGTGAGTGATACTCGGCGACGAGGCGCGTCATGAATTCCGCCCAGAGTGCTTTGGCACCATCACTGCTGTTTTGCGCGTGTAGCGCGAGCGGTGCGGCGAGGATCAGAGGGAGAAAGCGGCGGCGGAGCATGGACATGGAGAAAGCAGGATGAATAAAGGCGATGAAGGCGGGAAACGGGCCAAAAAAATCCGAATGTCGAACTCACGCACGGGGCGGCTCATTCGGCATTCGGATTTCGTGATTCGGCGCAGATGCCGAAGGCGTGGCTTAGCGCATTTTGCGCTGGATGGCCCGTGCCTCAGCGTTGCGGGAGGCCGTGTCGTCCTCGATGCTGCGCAGGGTGTTTTGGCGCACAGCGACGCGTTCGTGGTGCATGTTTTCGCTCCAACCGAAGAGACCGCCTTCAGACGGATCGCCGGTCATGGTGCAGGAGGATAGGCTGCTGGCAGCCAGGATGAGAAGAAGCGTGTTTTTCATGGCGTGATGAATCACAGGGAGTTCATGAGGCTGGCGACCTGACGGCGCTGGGACTCGAGGGCGTTGCGGTTTTCCGTGCTCTGGCGGAGGTTGCTGTTCAGGCTGGCGTAGCGGGAGTTGCCGGAGCCGACCTTGGTGACGAGCTGGCGCTGCATCCCGATGCTGTCATCGAATTCGCTGACTTCACCGGAGATTTGGCGGTCAACCTTGCCGAGGTCGTTCTTGATGCGGGCGAGCTCTTTGGTGTCGTTGATCGCGCGGGCTTTCTGGATGCGGGCTTTGTAGTTGGCGAGGTCGTTGCGCAGGCTGGCGACGCGCTGACGGGCGTTGGCGTTGCGCTTCGCAGCTTCGTTGATCGCAGCGTCGAGGTTGGCCTCGGTGGTCTGCGCGAGAGCCTTCTTCATGGCGACGCCTTGGCCGAATTGGTTGCCGATGGCACCACCAATCAGGGCGCCGTAAACGGCTCCACGACCACCGCCGAGGGCTGCGCCAAGGCCAGCGCCGAGCAGGGCACCGACACCGGTGCCCTGAAGCACCGTCTTCTTTTGGTCATTGGCGAACTTCTGATGCTCTGCCGCACCACCGCCACGCTTGGAGATGGAGGAGTGGGCACCATCCTGCGCCATGAGAAGGGCAGGATTCATGCAGGAGGTGAGTGTGCAGGGAATGAGCAGCGCGACGACGGCCGGCGCAGCCTTCTTCATGAGGGAGGTGATCGAGATCATGACGGTGATGAGTTTGTTTAGGAGAGTGCCAAGGCGGGTTGAGAAAGCCACATCAGGGCATTTTCGACAAGAAAATTCTCGCCCGTTGGCAGCTTTGTCGCTAACACAGCGTCGCTTATGCAGGGTTTTCTCACATTTGGCGGCAGCGAAGACGGGGTGCATCTGGTGCAACTGCCGCTTCATCGTTTCACGTTCGGCAGCAACGACAAAATGGATCTGGCGGTCACAGTTCCGGGTCTGCCGGGTTATTGCGGCAGCTTCAACTGGGACCATGAGCGTGGATCTTGGGCGCTGGAGACCGATGCTGCCGCGCGCGGCATGATGAAGCTCAATGGCATGCCGCTGAATCAGCCCAGCATGCTGCTGGAAGACGGCGCGATCGTCAGCGCGGGTGCTTTCACGCTTCGCTTCGATCTACTGCCGCAGGTGCCGCTCGTGGGTGGTGCGGAATCGCGCGTGATACCGCTCATCGGTAAGCAAATCCGCATGGGACGCGGCAATGAGGAAGGGGATGCCACGAAGATCGTGCTCGACACGGATGATGGCGATGTTTCACGCGCTCACGCCACCTTGGAGTGGGAAGAGACGGAGAAATGCTGGTATCTGCGCGATCACAGCGAGGCCGGCACAGAACTGAACGGCCAGACCTTTGATCGAGCGCGTCTCGTGATCGGCGATCGCTTCCGCATCGGGCATTACGTGTTTGAATTCACCGGTCGCTCGCTGCGCCGGCTGCCGACATCCAGCGCGGGCCGCATCGTGGGGCGTGGTCTCACGCGCATCGTGCATGTGGCGGGTGAGGAGCGTCGCATTTTGAATGAAGTGTCGATGGATGTGCCTCCGGGTGCCTTTGTCGGCCTGCTCGGTGGCTCGGGGCAGGGTAAAAGCACGCTCATGACGGCCCTGTGCGGTCTGAATCCGCCCACGAGTGGCGAAGTGCTGCTCAACGGCGTCAAAATCGGCCCCGGCAGCGGCGGCAATCAAGGACGCATCGGCTTTGTGCCTCAGGATGACATTGTGCACACGGATCTGACCGTGCTGGAGGCCATCACCTACAGTGCGCGTCTGCGTTTGCCTGACAATCCGCCGCAAAGCGAGATCGACGCGCTCGTGATGGCCACGGTGCGCACGCTTTCGCTGGAGCCGCACATTCACAAACGCGTGTACAAACTCTCCGGCGGCCAGCGCAAACGCGTGAGCATCGCCACCGAGATGCTGATGAAGCCGAGCGTACTCTTCCTCGATGAGCCGTCCTCCGGTCTCGACCCCGCTACGGAGTTTTACTTGATGGAGACGCTGCGCCTGCTCGCCGGGGCGGACTGCACGGTGCTTTGCACCACGCACGTGCTCGGTTTTGCGCACTTGTTTGACCGCATCACCTTCGTGCAAAGCGGGCGCGTGGTTTTCTACGGCCGCCCGGATTACGCGACCAAGTTCTTTGAGCGCGATGACTGGGTGGATGTGTACCTGCTGCTCGACAACAGCGGGAAAGGGAAGGGGAAGCCGCCGGAGACCTGGGAGGCGGAGTATCTGGCCTCCACTTACAAACCGGAGCCTGAGCCCGCGATTCCGCTCGTGCACGATCAAGGACTCGCACCCCCCGCGCCCCGTCCGGGCACCTGGAAGACGCTGCGCACACTGCTGGAGCGCCAGTGGGCCATCCTGATGGCGGACAAGCTGAACATCGGCTTCCTCATGGCGCAGGCGCTGGCGATTGCCGTGCTGATCGGCTGGGTGGCCACCGCGGACGGTCTGCGCTCCTTCTTGAGCGTCGTCGCCGTGCTGTGGTTCGGCTGCTCAAACGCCGCGCAGCAGATCGTGAGCGAACTGGCCATCTTCCGACGAGAACGCGTCTGCGGACTCGGCCTGAACGTTTATTTGCAGAGCAAAATCTTCTTCACGCTCGCCCTCACCGCTGTGCAGGCCGTGCTGCTCTTCATTACCGTCACCACGACGGCGCACTTTGTGCATCACGACAAGTTTGACGACAAACAACTCCGCGAAGATGCCCGCCTCGGTGGTGGAGATACGGATGAGGAGATCAAAATCGAGGAATCGCCGGGCAAAGGCCTCAAGGAACTGCGCCGCCTGTTTGGATTCAGCGAGGCGGATGCGGAAAAGATCACGCGCCAGTTCATCACGGGTGATGTCATGGATCGAGAGACGGGAAAAGCGGTGCTCGATGAAAACAACCAGCCGATCAAGGCGCTGGATGAAAAAGCGATCGTCTATGGTGCCTGGCAGCTTGCCAAAGGCATGCAGCTCGAAGGTTTGTCGCTGAATTCCCGCGAGGCGCGTGACCGTGTGAACGCGGAGCTCACGCCCGCTTTGAATGCGCCGGGTCCGGTGGAGGAAAAGCCGTCCAAACCGGGCGCGTTCACGGTTTCGGTGATGCTGTCACTCATCGAGTGGTTTGAGCTTCAGGAAAACGTGCTCGACTCCGCCGCCAAGCCCTACAACGGCGGTCAGAAGGATCTGATCACGAACAAGGTGAAGTACACCCTCGCTCTGCCACTCAGCACCGTCGTGCTGCTGCCGGTTGCACTCAAAATGCTCGCCCTAGTGGCCGCGGCCTGCATGGGCGTGTGCATGGGCCTGACCATCTCCGCGCTGGTGCGCAGTCCTACGCAGGCCGTCATGTGGGTGCCGCTCATCTTGATCCCGCAGATCCTTTTCGGTGGCTACGTGGTGACGCGGCCGGAGATGGGCGGAGCCTTGCGCTCCATCAGCGCAGCGATCCCGAGCGCCGCGGCCCAGCGCATCACGGAAGTGGCTGCGCTGCATGGTCAGGCCGTGCCCGCGATCACGAATCGCACTCGTATTCCCAGCTTCATCGAGTCCTCGAACAAGGAAACCGTCACCTGGATCGACGACAAGGGCGTGGAGCAGGAAGAGGACAAATACGAACGCGCCTCCGCCTCGAATGTGGCCTTCCAAAACCTCGTGGTTAATCCCGCGAAGGCTGGCCGACGCATGATCGAGGAAGATGATGAAGGTGAACTGCCCGCGCTGGTGAAAAGCCGCGATGACGTGCTGCCTTTCCGTCAGGGCACGGTCTATGACGATCTCAGCCCGGTTTGGCGTTCACTCGGCATCTTGCTCGCGTGGGTGGTTGGCTGCTACGCGGCCGCCTGGCACGGTTTGAGGCAAAAACAGCCGCTGTGAGGCTGAAACGCGATTTCTCATTCAGTCGCCAAAAACAAACGGGAGGCTTTTTGGCCTCCCGTTTGTTTTGAAGCTGAAAATTGGCTCAGCGCAGCTCAGGCACCGGTTCACGAGTGCCGTCCGGTTTGATGCGATAAAGCTTCCCGGTCGCAGGATCGACGAAAAAGGCCTTGTTGCCACCCTTGGGGACCAGATTGCCTGCTTTGGGCGTTTCTGGCTGTGGAGGTGTGGGTGGAGTGGGCGGCGTCGGCATCGCCACCGTGTTGTTCACGATCGGCGGCGTCGTGTTTTCCACCACTGGAGGGGGCGGAGCGGGCTGTGGGGTGACTGGAATGCTTGTTTCGACCACGGCAGGAGTTGCGGCCACTTGTCCATTCAGTGCTTCCAAGACTTGCGCCTCGGACCAGCCGCAAATCCACTGCCCGGAGCCATCTTTAAAGAATGGAACCGCCACACCGCGGCTCTCACCACTTTTTTCGAGTCGAATGCCGGCCCATGCCGCCTCCGAAAAGGCCTGCACGCTGCCCGGCTTCAGTTTTTCGCGCAATGAATCGACCAATGGCGTCACGGCGGCGCCGATCATCGCGTGGGAATCATCCTCGGTCTTGGTTTCAGTCGTGGCCGGTGCTGCGGGCGACGCTGGAGTTGGTGTAGCAACTTCTTTGGCATCCAGCTTGGATTGCAGAAGGTCAGCCCGCTTGCGCATCGCCTCATTTTGGGCTTCGAGCTCGGCCACGCGTTGTTGAAGCAATCCCGTGGGTTGCTGGTCACAACCAGCAAAGGTCAGGCCAAGCAGGAGAAAAGTCAGTGAGGCAGATTTTTTCATGGCATGATGAGGTGTTCGCACCTCTTAAGCGGATGTTTGATTGCATTTCTGCGCGAAAGCAAAATAAACTTGCGGCACTTGTCCCGCCTACTCTACTCTCACTTAGGTAATTCGGCTTATTCACCATTCATGATCATGCGACCTCATTCGTTTGCTTTTTCCTGCGTCCTCGCGGCGCTCGTCGGAACCTCATTTGCGGCGGATGATCCCGTCACATCGGCTCCCAAGCTTAAGCCTGGTGCCGCAGAGCCTGTCGGAGCCAAAGTGGCCGATGACGCTGAATATCGCATCGCTTTCCCTTCGCCCTATGCTCGCATGCTCGGCATCGAGACGGCGCTGAAGAAGCAAAATGTGACGGTGGACTGGGCGGCGGTTTATCAGCGCCTCGCGAAGAAAGGCCTCAAGGTTGATGCCGTTGCAAATGATCGTGCCACCCTCGCTTTTGCGGTCGGTGTGCGTCTTGCGGATGGCATCATCGCTCTCATGGGCAAAGATGAGGAGAAGCTGCTCTCCTGCGCCAAGGATGTGCGTGCTTTCGCCCAGAAACTGGGCATCGACCGCAAGGAGCTCAGCGACGAAGGCCCGCTTCTTCGCGCGGTGGAGGATGGAAACTGGGGTCAGGTCTTCTTCGAACTCGGCATGATGCAGCAGGAGATCGTCAATCGTCTCGAGAAGAACAATCCCACGGAAAAAGACCGCTCCATCACCGCCATGGTGGCCAGCGGTGCTTGGCTGCAGGGCGTGCGCTACGCGGTGGACGTGATCAGCGACAACATGAAGACGGAAGACCTCTCCAACATGCTGCGCGCCGCGCCTCTCGCCGCGCGATTGAAGTTGGAGCTCGAAAAAGCCCCCGCAGACGTGCTGGCCCTTCCCACCACGAAGAAAAGCATCGCCGTCCTCGATCAGGTGCGTCCGCTGATCGACATCGCGCGTGATCAATCCATCTCCAAAGACAAGCTCCTGCAAATCCAGCAACTCGCCGCCAATGCGGTCAGCGAAGTGCTTCCCTGATTCACCCATCATCCCACATCCTCTCTGATTTATGAAAACTGCATCCCGCACCCTCAGCACCCTGCTGGCCTTCATGGGCCTCACAGGTTTCCTCTACTCGCAGATCAACTTCAATCCGAACTCCGACCCGAAAGAGGCCCGTGAGGACGCGCGCAAGATCGCGGTGAAGTTCCGTGACCGCGGCTATAGCATCTCCCCGATCGCCAACGGTGACAATTTCACGTCCCAGACCGTGTTCGACATGGAGCTCACGAAGGGCCTCGACTGCGTCATCATGGTGGGCATCGACGAGGCCATGCCAGACGTCGATCTCTACGTGAAGGATGACGTCGGCAACATGGTGGCCCAAGACACGCGCACCATCCGCCGCGCCTGCGTGGAGTTCACCGCTGCCTCCAACGGTGTTTACACCTTCATCGTCAAGCCTGCCAAATCGGCCGTGATGGGCCATTTCACCATCCTCGGCGGTTTCCAGCCCAGCGGCTACAATTGATCCTCTCCACGGAAAACATCGAATCGCTCACTCCCACCTCATGAAAAACATCATCACCCTCCTCCTCGCCTCTACCTTGCTTTCCAGCTGTGTGGAGCACACGCCGGTTTACATCCTCGCCACCACAGAGCCGGCGAAGACCACCACCACCCGGTCCACCACGACGCATCGCAGCACGCCGAAGCCTGCCGCCACGGCGACGACCACCACTCAGACCAGCTCCTCCTCCGGACGTCAGGTTGATGGCCGTTTCATCCGTGACACGCCTCCGGATGAGCTGGAGCCTGCTAAGACCATCCGCGTCGAAAAAGACAATTAATCTTGTCTGACCGGACCTCGGTCGCGGCTTCTGGCGCGTTCCTCAGTCTATTCGTGCCCTGTATGACCGGCTCCATCATGCCTCTCATGCAGGGCGCTTTTCTTTTCGCTCGAAAACCGGCTCAGCGCCCCTTTTTCACGCCCCCCCATTCCCCGCTCATCATGAAACCCTCCTTTCTCGCCTGCTGCCTTCTGCTCCCGGCCTTTTCCACGCTCCAGAGCACTCCCTTGGAGGACAAGCTGCTGGCCATGTTCGAATCCAAGTGCGCAGACTGCCACAAGGAGGACGAGGAGCCGGAGCTTTCGCAAAATACGCGTCTCTCCGCGCTCCGCTCGGACACGAAGCTGGTCGTTCCAGGGGATGCGAAGGCATCGGAACTCTTCAAAGTACTCGTCCTGCCTGCCGATGACAAAGATCGCATGCCGAAGTCTTCCAAGAAGAAGCCGCTGCCGCCTCTGAAGCCGGAGGAGATCGAGCTCGTGCGCCAGTGGATCAATGGTGAGACACCGCCTGCTCCCCCCGCAGCCACCGCCTCCGCGACGGCGGCTCCAAAGCCCGACGCGGCCCCTACAGCGGCTCCTGCGGCTACGGCAGCCGCACCGCGTGCCTTCATCAGCTCCGCAAATGTGGACGAGCTGATCCTAGCGGACTTGAAGAAGCTCAAGCAAGGCCTCGGTGGCATCGGCAGCGTTCGTTATCTCAGTCTCGCCAATATTTACAATGAGCGCGATGCCAGCGGCAAACCGCGATACGGCGAGGATGAACTGGAAGATCACCGCACCGCCATCAATAAGCTGCTCAACAGCCTCTCCTGGAAGGCCGAGATCACCAAGGCCACTCCGATTGATCCGGCGCGCGTCATTTTCCGGATCGACCTCGGCGTCTATGGTTTCGCGCCCGACATCTGGCACCGCATTGCCAGCGGTTATCCCTACCTCGTGGAGCGTGACTCAGCTGCTGCTGCGGAGGCGCGGAAACTCATCGGCGATCTGCACGTGATGCGTGCGGACTATTTCACCTTCATCTGCGCGCAGCCGCCGTTTTATCACCTCATCCTCAATCTGCCCGGCGGCACGAAGCAGCGCCGCTCGGACGTCGAGCTCGAAAACATGCTCGGAATCGTTTATCACCGCGATGTGCAGAAGCCGGAGACCGTGCGTGCGGGCTTCCAAAACAGCGGCGTCTCGCAGGGGAACCGCTTGGTCGAGCGCATCGACCGCGGTGATGCAGGTTACTACTGGAAGAGCTACGATTTCGACACCCGGCGTCAAAATGAGCGCGGCGGAGACCTCTTCCGCACGCCGCTCGGCCCGATCGATGCAGGGCTCACGAAAAATCAGGGCGTCATTTTCTCCCAAGACGGGGGTGAGCTCATTTTCACTCTGCCCAACGGCCTGCAGGCTTACATGCTCATCGATGCGCTCGGCATCCGCCTTGATGAGGCACCGATCAACGTCGTCACCGACGACAAGCGCAAAGATGCGCGCATCATCAACGGCATTTCCTGCATGAAATGCCACCAGGCCGGCATGTTCCCGTGCCCGCCGGACACCGTACTGGCCTCCACGGCCAATTTGAAGCTGGAGGCTCACGAAAGTGCCGCGCTGGCCCGTCTGCATGACGCGCAGAAGTTCGACAAGGCGATCAAAGCGGACTCGAAGCGCTTCCTCGCCGCCGTGGCGCAGTGTGGTCCGGTTTCCGATGAGAATCTGGAGACGGTGACCCTGCTTTACGATCACTATCGCAATGCGATCCTACCCCATCAGATCCACGCGGAGCTGGAGCTCGATCCCTCGGCCGATCTGATCAGCGTTCTCGGCCGCATCCAAAATCCGGAAGTGGTGAATCTCACCGCGAAGATCAAATCAAACACGCCGACACCCCGCGAAGACTTTGAGAAGACCTTTGCCTCCATCGTGGACAGCATTGGCATGGGCAAGGTGCCACAGCGTGAACGCATCGCCGTCATCGAGTTCGGTGGCGATCTCGATCGCAACACTGTGAATCGCGATGAAGCCAACTCCGCACCGACGGTGAAAGGTGGCTCCGCGCAGCGCCCGGTGCTTCGCCTTCCGAATCTCGGAGGCAATACGAGCGTGGCTCCGCAGCCCTCCGTCGGCACCACGGCTGTGCCTTCCGGTGCTCCAGGAATGTCGAATGGTGAGCGCCGCCCAGTGGCCCGCATCGACGCCAATGGCACCCGCGCGGATGCCGGTGGCAATCTGCCGGCTGTAGCGCCGAGCATGGCTCCGAATGTCAGCCCGGGTGTCACCACACCGGTGCCGCAGCGCATGGTCCGGCGTATCGGGCCCGATGGCCTGCCGCTTCCAGCCGCAGGCCAGCCTGCCTCCGCGACTCCACCTGCTGTGCCGCCGACCGGTGCAGGAACCGCACCGTGTCCTACGCCTCCGACAGGCGCTGCCGTGCCGAAAGCCGCTCCGAGTGCCCCGGCACCGTCCAAACCCGTGCGTAAAATCGGCGCGGACGGCAAACCCACTCCATAAAAAGAGCGCACCCGGCAGGGATCGAACCTGCGACCGACGGATTAGAAATCCGCTGCTCTAGTCCACTGAGCTACGGGTGCTTTGTGTCGCGGGCTTTCTATAAATCAGCGCCGCGCTTCATCAAGGGCGCTTATTCGGCGTGCACACCGCAGACTTGCATGGCCATGCGCAGGATGTTGCCGAAGCGTGTCTGGTAGGGCCGTGCGGGGCGCAAAATCGTCCAACCGCGGGCTTTAGCGATGGGTTCGAGTGTGGTCGTGGGATGCACGACGATGGCTTGTCCGGCGAATTCCAGCAGCGGGAGGTCCGCATGGCTGTCGGAATAGGCCCAAGAGCGCGCGCGGGCCTCATCCGGCAGTTCCAGCACGCCGGGGACATCGGCGCACATGGCGGTGATTTTCGCGTCGCGCTTGTTGTTGCCGCGCGGGAGGCGCGGAAGGAGCGACATACGCTCTTCCAAGGGAAAATACGTGGCCACGCAGTGATCAAAGCCCAGCACGCGGCCGATGTCGTGCGCGTAAAAATCCGGGCTGGCGGTGTTGAGCACCAAAATGCGGCCTTGATGCTTGTGGCGGAGGATTTCGGCCCGCAGCTCGGGGTAGGCCCATTTTTCGACGCCGGTGCGCGCGAATTCAGCGGCGAGTGCGCGCAATTCGTCGGCGGGCATGCGCCAAAGGTAGGAATTGAAGGCGCGTTTCGCGGTGGTGGTGCTGACGAGCCGCAGCGCGCGTCCGAGCGCGAAGGGCAGAAAGAGCAGATGCAGAAAAACACGCCAGGGACGGCGATGGAGCACAAAATTGCAAAACAGCGCCTGGGTGTCGAAGGGCAGCAAGGTGTGATCCAGATCAAAAAAGGCGTAGGAGCGGCTTTCGGGCATTGGGGGGCAAAAAAGGCCTCAGCGGCTCAAATCCTCCTGCATGAGCACTTTGAAGCCGCTGTTCGCGAGCACCTTCGCGGCGAACTCCGGGCTATCGAGGTGGAGGATGAGCACCGCCTTGTCCGCCGGGCGGATGAGAAGGGGATAGCTGAAGGAAATGTTCACCTCGGCACCGAGCAGCGCGGCGAGGGCCTGCGGCAGCGCGGTATCCGTCTCCGTGAGCTCCACCGCGGTGACGGGCGTGATCACGTGCGGGATGCCTTTTTCGATGAAGATGAGCTGCGCGTCCTCGGGGTTGCTGACGATGAGGCGCAGCAGCGAAAGCTCAGTCGTATCCTGCAGGGAGAGGCCGAGCACGGCGATGTGATGGTCGCCGAGCAGTTTCACGAGGGCGAGCAGCGCGCCGACGCGGTTGTGCAGGAAGACGGACAACTGGCGCACGGGCGTGCCTTGGGGCGTGGCGGCCGCGTTTTCAGCTTGGGTCTGCGGAGTGGCTTGCATGAGGATGCTGGAGGGGAAAAGTCACTAGCCGGCGGGGCCTACTGCTCCGCGCGAGCCATCAAATTGCGTCACGCGCAGCGGGATGGTGGCGAGGGGCTGCCCTTGGTGATGAATGATCCACCGGTGCAGTCCCGGACGGTCAAACTTCACCGGTTGGAGGGTGAAGATCATGTTTCGGCTCACAAAAGGGATGAAGCTCGAATTGAAGGCCACCTCGATCTGGGCGGGCATGGGCGGGATGCATTCGGTGCCGTCCGGGGCGATGCAGCGGACGGTGAAGTCATGTTTGCCAGCATCCTCCGGCAGGAAGGTGAGCCGCAGGGCGATGCTGCACTGCGGATGCACGACGGGGAAGGTTCTGGCGCAGAGCGTGTCAAAGGCGCCGATCACGCAGAGCTTCCCGTTGTAATCGGAGGCGAAGTCACACAGGACGGAGAGCTGGAGATTCATGCGCGGGGGTGGGTTTCCCGGTGGCGGGCTCAGTCACGGCCAAAGAGGCGTTTGAAGAAGCCGCCGATGCCGCCTTTTTTCGGCTGTTCGGCCGGGCGGGTTTCCACCGGTTGGGCGGGGCGCACACGCTCCGTGGGCTGCTCGTCAGCTTCTTCTTCAATTTCGACGTCCTCACCTTCTTCGCCTTCGGCAGGCTTGTTGTTCATGGCGAGCAGGAGCGGATCATCTTTGGGGGTCTGTTCGAAGATTTTGTTGAAGACCTCACGCACGATGGGGGCGGCTTTGCGGCCACCGCTGACGTCTTCGCCCGGGCGGCCCTCATAAACGACGGCGAAGGCGAAACGCGGGTTTTTGGCAGGCAAGAATCCGGCGAACCAGGCGAGGTTTTGATCTTTGGCGATGCGCCACTGCGCGGTTCCGGTCTTGCCGGCGATCTGCGCGTGCTTGATGGAGGCGGCGCTGCCGGTGCCGCCGTCGCCGGAGACCACGGCCACCATGCCGCGGACCACCGCATCGCGATGCTGTGGGTTCAGATCGATCGTTTTGCGCGGCTTTGGCTCATAAGCGAGGAAGATGGAGTCGTTGTAATCCTGCACCTGGCGCACCAGCCGGGCCTGGGGCAGGTAGGTGCCGTTGGCGATGCCAGCCATGGCCTGGGCGACTTGGAGCGGTGAGGCGAGGACCTGTCCCTGACCGATGGCGATGTTCGCGAGGTCGCCCGACATGATTTTCGTGCCGCGACGCTGGATCATGATGCTGTTGGTGGGCAGAAAGCCCTCTGTCTCCACGATGGGGATGCCGGTGCGCTCGCCAAAGCCGAGGCGGGAGCACATGCTCGTCACGCTGTCCGCGCCGGCGTCCAGCGCGGCGGCGTAGAACCAGGTGTTGCAGGAGTATTTGAGCGCATTGATCACGCTCATGGAGCCAAAGTCATTCTTCGACCAGTTGTGGAAGACGCGGTTGCCGATCTCCATGGCCGGGGAGCAGTCATACATGGTTTTGGCGCTCACTTTGCCGCTATCCAGGATGCCCAGCGCGGTGGCGGCCTTGAAGGTGGAGGCCGGCGGATACTCGCCGCGGAAGGCGCGGGCCAGCATGGGCAGCCGGGGATCCTGCGTGAGCTCCTCCCACTTTTTCGAGGAGATGTTCGGCACGAAGCTGTTCAGGTCGAAATAGGGGTAGGAGGCCATCGCGAGGATGTCTCCGTTCTGCACGTCCACGATCACCATGGCACCGCCGTTTTTTGCGTTCTTGGCGAGCGACTGCTCCGCATACATCTGGAAGCTGGAATCGATGGTCAGCACCACATTGCGACCGGGAATCGGGAAACGCCGCACATCCTCGGCCAGGCGCTTGCCATCCGGGCTGAAGAGCACGGTCACGATGCCGGGCTGCCCCTTCAAGTCGCTGTCAAAGGCCTTTTCGATGTCCGCACGGCCCTCCATCTCCTCAAAGATAGCGTCACCATCGGAAATCGGTCCCGTGGGCAGGGTGCGCGTGCGGCCGGTGTAACCGATGATGTGGGAGGCGCGCTCGTTTTGCGGATACAGGCGCAGGTAGGCCGCCTGGATCACCAGATTGTCATTCAGATAAGGCTCCAGCTTCTTTTCCATCTCCGGCGTGATCTCCTCGTTCACCCCGTTGGCGGTGGAAAAGATCAGCGGGAGCCAGCGGCGGTTCTTGTAGTGCGTGAGGATGCGCTCATCTGGCAGCGCCCAGTCTTTGCCGAGCACTTTGTTCGACGTGGCGATCACCTGGCGGGCAAACTCCAGCACTTTGGCATCCGGGGAACCCTCCATGTAAGGGAGCACGAGCGCGAGGTAGTTCGCCACGCGGTTTTGCGCGTAGGGCACGCCATTGCGGTCCACGATTTGGCCGCGCGGGGCAGGGACGGTGAGGGTGAGGGAACGCGCCTCGCGCTGCGTCTTCCAGGAAGCATCGAGATTCTCCGGCATGGCCGGTTTCGCCGCCTTGGGGGCTGCCGCTTCGGCCTCGGGAGCGGGCTCCTCGACCGGCTGTGCCTTGGGCACCACTTGCTGCGCGGTCAAAGCAGACGCACAGAAGACCGTGAGCAGGAAAAGGAGATACGAACTTGGGTGCAGCGCACGAGGCATGGACAGAAGGGGGTGCAGAGATCAACAGAGAGTCTAGGCACGGCTGAAATCCAGACACATCATGCGGGGAGCGGTGCTAGGCGTCAAGGCTGTGTTCGTCTGCCGTGGAACTCCGAGGAAAATAGCCGTTGCGCTTTCAGAGGGGCTTTGCTGGAATCGCCACGCTTTTATCTCCCGAACCTCTTCGACCACCTATCTCATGAGCCAACCAGCCTCCGGCAAAGCCGACATGAAACTGTTCTGGGCCTGCTTTATCGCCCTTGTTGCCACCTCATTCATTTTCGGCGTTCGCGCGAATACCATCGGTGAACTGCAGGACAGCTTTAACCTTTCCGAGCAGGAGAAGGGGAACATCAATGGCGCGGGCATGTGGCCGTTCGCCATCTCGATCATCTTTTTCAGCCTCGTCATTGATTACATCGGCTACAAGACGGTCGCGCTGTTTGCCATCGCCTGCCACACGGTGTCGCTGGTGCTCACCTTGCGGGCGAGCGGCTACCAGGACTTTTATTGGAGCACCCTGCTCGTCGCCGTGGCCAACGGAACGGTGGAGTCCTTCATCAATCCGGTGGTGGCCACGGTCTTCAATAAGGAGAAGGCCAAATGGCTGAACATCCTGCATGCCGGATGGCCGGCCGGTCTGGCTCTCGGTGCGCTCTTTTGCGGCCTGCTGCCGGACACAAAGCTGTTTTTCAGTGCCGTGTGGCAGTTCCGCTTCGCACTCTGCTTTATTCCGGTCGTGATCTATGCGCTGCTCATCCTTCCGCGTGCTTTCCCGGTCAACGAGCGTGTGGCCGCAGGTGTGAGCTACCGTGACATGCTCAAGGAAGTCGGTGCCGTCGGCTTTTTCATCATCACCGCGCTGACCGCCCCTGCGCTGGCGCAAATGATGAACCAGGAGGCTTCCTGGATCACGATTTTCATCATCGCCGCTGTGGTAGCCGTTCTGGCGGGTGTTTATACGCGTTCTGCGGGTAACTGGCTCTTTCTCGTCGTGCTCATCACGATTGGGCCGCTCGCGACCACGGAACTTGGCACGGATGGCTGGATGCCGGAACTGCTGAAACTCAGCGGGCCGAAGGATTCGCCGATGTTCGCCACGTGGATCTTTGTGTATGTCTCTGTCATCATGACGGTGCTCCGTTTTTACGCAGGGCCGATTGTGCACCGCTTTTCGCCCATCGGGCTGCTGGTCATCAGCGCCGCCATCGCCATCGCAGGGCTGCTTTTCCTCTCGAATGCCACCGGCTGGGTCATCCTGGCAGCAGCGACGGTTTACGCCTTCGGCAAGACCTTCCTGTGGTCCACCACGCTCGGTCTGACCTCGGAGCAATTCCCCAAAGGCGGCGCGCTCACGCTCAACGGCGTCTCTGCGGTGGGGGTGCTTTTCCTCGGCGTGCTCGGCAGTCCTTACATCGGCTTCAAACAGGATGGCGACCTCGAAAAACGCCTCAGCGAACCGGCGCATGCGGCGCTCTACGCCACGGTGAAGGGCGAGCCCAAGCCGAGCATCTTTGGTTCCAGCCCCACGCTGGATCAGGCCAAGATCAAAGCCCTGCCCGAGGCCCAGGCGAAAGAACTGGAAGAGGTGCAGGCGGCCAGCAAACGCAGTGTCTTTACCACCATCGCCATACTGCCGGGCTTCATGCTTCTTTGCTACATCGGCCTTTTCCTCTATTTCCGTGGAAAGGGCGGTTACAAGCCCGTCGATCTGGCTACAGGGCATTAATTGACGACTTTTTTCTTGTCGGCATGACAAGCTCCCCCTAGAACAGCCGCTCTCCCGTCTCCCTAGCATCCAAATCCTATCAACCACACTCAACACACCACACATCACTCTATGAGCAGCGAAACCAATCGTTCGAGACTTCTTTGGGCCGGATTCATGGCCATCCTGGCCGCCGGCGTCGGCTTTGCCATTCGTGGCGGCATCTTCGACAACTGGGGCAAGGAATTCGGCTTCACGGGTGCCCAGCTGGGTGCCATCGGTGGCGCTGGCTTTTCCGGCTTCTGCTTCGGCATCATTTTCGGTGGTCTGATTGTGGACAAAATTGGCTACGGGAAGCTCGTCGCTCTCGCCCTCATCTGCCACATCCTGTCGGCATTTGTGACCTTCGGAGCCAGCACGCCCGAAAATGCCTATAATTTCCTGTTCTGGGGCATGTTCATCTTTGCCTATGCGAACGGCACGCTGGAAGCCGTGGCGAATCCGCTCGTGGCCACTCTTTATCCGGAAAACCGCACGCATTACCTCAACATCCTTCACGCCTCCTGGCCTGCAGGTATGGTTCTCGGCTCCGTGGCCGGCTGGATCCTCGATGACAAAATGCAGATCGGCTGGAAGACCCAGCTCGCTCTCTACCTCATCCCGACCGTGTTCTATGCCATCATGTTCATGGGCCAGAAGTTCCCGAAATCCGAGGCTGCCGAAAAAGGCGCGAGCTTCGTCAGCATGCTCAAACCTGTCGGCATTCTCGGCGCACTCGTGGCCTGCTACCTTCTGGCGAACTTCTTTGGCGACATCGCCAAGGCGTTCTCTCCGGATAACGCCAAGATCATCGGCTATGCGATCGGCGGTGTCATGCTGGTCGCCGTCGCGGTGATCACCAAGTTTTCCATGGGTTCGGTGGTCCTCTTCGTCCTGTTCGTGGTTCATGCGCTCGTGGGCGCGGTCGAACTCGGCACCGACGGCTGGATTCAGAACATCACCGGCAATCTGTTCACCTCCGAGCAGGGCAAATACCTCTTCATCTGGACCTCTGCCATCATGTTCGGCCTGCGTTTCTGCGCCCACTGGATCGAAAACACCCTCAAGCTCTCTCCTGTCGGTCTTCTTCTGGTCTGCGCCTTGATCGCCACCGTCGGCCTCGTCCTTGCCAGCGGCATGCAGACATTCACCGTCGCCCTTGTGGCGCTCGGCATCTACGCTGTCGGCAAAACCTTCTTCTGGCCTACGATGCTCGCTGTCGTCGGTGACCGCTTCCCACAGTCTGGTGCGGTGGCCATGTCCATCATGGGCGGCATCGGCATGCTTTCCGCCGGTTTGATCGGCGGCCCGGGCCTCGGCTACTGCAAAGACCGTTTCGCTGGCGAGGCCCTCGAAAAGGCTGATGCTGCGCTTTACGCAGAATACAAGGCTGCAGCTCCTTCCAAATTCTTGAACCTCGACAGCACCGCTGCATTTGGTCTCGACGGAACCAAGCTGGCTGCCGCCAAGGAAGCCAAGGAAAAGACCCCGCAGCAGAAGACCGTCGTCGAAGCCGACCAGGCTGGCGATCGCGCCACTCTGAAGGCGGATGCTTACATCCCAGCCACGATGGCCGCCATCTACCTGCTCCTGCTGCTCTACTTCAAGAGCATCGGTGGCTACAAGCCGGTCAAGATCGACGACGCGGCGGCTTGATGGACTCAAACGCCTGATTTCTCCCCCCAGCGGCGCTCCCTCACCGGAGCGCCGTTTTATTTTCATCGCGTGTGAGGCGACTCGGCACTTGCGCAGTGGGTTCATGGCTCTACTATCGCCGCGGCCAAGCCCAACTACCCCGTGGTGTAATGGTAACACAGGAGATTTTGATTCTCTCGTTCAAGGTTCGAATCCTTGCGGGGTAACCACTGGCACCCGTCCTCAGCCCTTGGGCTCAAAACATCGAAAAGGACGGTTTGGGTGCCATTTTTGGCCTTCCCTCGCGTTTCGTCGTTCGAAACCTCATCGCGATGAATTCCCCCTTCTTCCCCTGTGCCGGCTCGCGGGCTCTGCATGCCCCCACGCGGCGTGAGTTCGTCTATGGACTCGGCACCTCACTCGGCAGCGTGGCTTTGACCTCGCTGCTCGCGGCGGAGGAAAAAAGCCCGCTCGCGCCCAAGCCGCAGATGCTGCCCGCCAAGGCCAAAAACTGCATCTTTTTGATGATGGAGGGCGGTCCTAGCCACATCGACTGCTTTGATCCGAAGCCCGCGCTCGAAAAGCTGCACCTCAAAGAGTTCGTTCGCGAAGGGAAGATGAAGTCCGCCATGGAAAGCGGAAAGCGCTACTACGTGAAATCGCCCTTCGCCTTCGCGCAGCATGGGCAGAGCGGCGCGTGGATGAGCCAGCCTTGGCAGCATCTCGCGAAGGTGGCGGACGATTTGTGCTTCTACCGCGGCTGCCAGGTCGATTCGGTGAATCACCCCACCGCGATGTATCAGATGAATTGCGGCAATCGCTTCGGCGGCGACCCCGCTTTCGGCTCCTGGGTCACTTACGGCCTCGGTTCCGTGAATCAGGACCTGCCGGGCTTCATCGTCCTGCCGGAAATCAGCTACCCGCAGGGTGGCAGCGCGAACTGGGGCAATGGCTACCTGCCCGCGCACTTCCAGGGCACCGCGCTGCGCTCCAAAGGCTCTCCCATCCTCGATTTGCAGCCGCCGCAGGGCATCACGGCGGAGCATCAGCGCGCGAATCTCGATCTGCTCGGCAAACTGAACGCCAAACACGCCGAGGATCATCCCGGGCACGACGAATTGAAGGCCCGCATGAACAACTACGAGCTCGCCTTTCGCATGCAGATGCAGGTTCCAGAAGTGATCGACCTCGAAAAGGAGGACGCGAAGACCAAGGAGCTCTACGGCATCGGAAACGACGCCACGGACGCCTTTGGACGCAAATGCCTGCTCGCGCGCAAGCTCGTCGAGAAAGGCGTGCGCTTCGTGCAGCTCTACAACGGCACCTGGGACAGCCACGACTACATCGAGCGTGCGCATGGCAATCTCATCCGTGGCGTGGACCAGCCCATCGCCGCGCTCATCACCGATCTAAAGCAGCGCGGCCTGCTCGATGACACGCTCATCGTTTGGTGCGGTGAATTCGGCCGCACACCGGACAATGGCGTGCGCGGCGGCACCGCCTACGGCCGTGATCACAATCCGAAGGCCATGACGATCTGGATGGCCGGTGGCGGTTGCAAAGCCGGTCACAGCATCGGCGCCACCGATGATCGCGGCATGGAGGCCATCGAGGAGGTGCATCACGTGCGCGATTTGCACGTCACGCTGCTCCGCCTGCTCGGGCTCGATGACAACAAGCTCACCTTCTATCACGGTGGCCGCTTCAAGCAGCTCTCACAAATTGGCGGGCAGGTGATTGAGAAACTGATCGCGTGATCAGCGCGTCTGAGTCGTCAGCGTCTCCGGATCAAAGGCCTTCACCGGCCCGGCGAAGTCCCCCGTGACCTGCACACTCATGCCGTCTTGCAGACCGACCAAGCCGTCCGCCACGACTTGCTGCTTTTCCGTCAATCCCTTCAAAATCTCGATGTAGCCCGGTTTGCGACGTCCGGTGGTGATCTCCACGCGGCGCGCTTTGCCTTCCTCGATCACAAACACAAAGGTTTTCGAACCGATGGGCACCAGCGAGCGTTCCGGCACGGAGAGCGACCGGCGCGGCTCCACCCGCAGCGTCGCCGTCACGAGCATGCCGGGTTTCAGCAGCAGATCCGCGTTGGGAATCTCCGCCCGTGCCGCGACCGCGCGCGTCACCGGATCGATGCGCGAGTCCAGCTTCGTCAATTTGCCCTCAAACACGCGCTTTGGAGCCACCTCCGCATGCGCCTCGATCTTCGTGCCTTGCTGGATCAGCCCCAGATAGGTTTCTGGCACCTGAAAGTCGATCTTCACCACGTCCAGCTTGTCCAGCGATGCGATCACCGTGCCCGGAGAAACCAGCGCGCCCACGCTGATGCGCCGCAGCCCCAGCCAGCCATCAAACGGCGCCACGATCCGCCGGTCCGCCAGCCTTGCCTCCGCCTCGCGGATCGTTTGCTTGGCCACTTCGGCCAGCGTGCGTCGCTCCTCCAGTCGTGCTTCCGGTGCCGCGCCGTCCTTCACGAGGTTTTGCAACCGCGCGATCTCGCGGTCGTGCTCCGCCAGTTGCGATTTCGCCGCGGACAACGCCGCCTGCTCCTCCGCCGCGCTCAATTCCACCAGCAGACTGCCTTTTTTCACCTGCTGCCCGTCCTCAAAGTGCAGCGCCGTCACGCTTTCGGTCACGTTCGAGCTCAGATCGATCGATTCATCCGCCGCCACCGTGCCCAGGGCCATCAAATCCAGCGCAAAGTCCGACTCGGCGACCTCCGCCCGCGTCACACTCTGCGCGCCGCGCGCCTTAGGCGCCGCCGCCGGCTGCGCCGCCGGCTGCGCCGCGGCCTTTTGCTGTTCCTTCCAGAAATACCAGCCACCCGCGGCCACAGCGCCGCTGATGATCAAAAAGACAAAACTGCGCAACCAAAGCGCCGGAGGATTTTCAGACATGGGGCTCAATCAAACGAGCCTGAGCGGCCAAACTTCCAGCGGATCTGCTTCCCGCTCGCAGCGCGGCCGGGCGAACGACCCAAGCTCAGCGACCCGGCCCAAGAGGGCGTTGGAATGCAACGTGGACGTGATGGCCGGGTTCGCTGCGGCGCATGGTTAGGCCACGTCGTCATAATCTGCTCACTTCTTCGGCTGCCCAAGAAGCCTCCTCATTCTCGCGGCTGCATGTCTGCCAATCGCCAATCTGTGCCTTGGCAATACGCGCCGACCTCTGAGTGAAAATGTCGCGCATCTGTGCGGGACTCCAATCTGACAAGTGGGAGTCGCTGAACCAAAGGCCGCGACTGGGCGACCAAATCGTGCCGTCCTCGAACTGCCATCCTCGCGACTGAAGTAACGCAACGAACTGTGTCCTCTCAGTGGTAGTGAATGGCATAGCGCGTCCATAGTGGCCTAAGGGCTCGGATCAGGCGACGGCGAGCGGAAAGAGTGATGACCGACAGCTAGCCTTCGAGTCGTTACCTGCATCCGTTTTGTTCGGCGTTGGTTGGTCGTAGTGGTGCGGCTTGGTCATTTCGGTGTGGATGCCAAGAATCTGGAAAGTGCTCTCAAACGCTGCCGCGTCTCATGCCGAAGCACAACAAGCATGATGGGCTCCAACAACCAACGCAGCAAGCGAGGGCGTGCTCTAAAGCTGAATCGGTAGGTGACAGATGAGCCTTCGCCCATGTCCTGATGACGAATGCTGGCTGCAAAAGTCTCAAAAAAAGGAGGATGGTTAATCATGTCGACAGCAGCGATGACGCCACGGTTAAAAGTCAAATAGGACGTCTCTATGCCAATGATGCCAAAAAGTGGCTTCCCTACGCACAGCGTAGTCGCCCCGACTCCAGCCGAAGTGTGTCCACGAGTAAAACGCGCCTCTCGCAGTAAAGTATCCAACTCAAGTCGCCGTGAGTAGTCGTGTAACACGTCAAACACGGCTACCGCCGTAGAGGGCATGTGCTCAGTGATGGCTGCTGATGGCATGGCGACTGGCGCTAATGGTTGGCCGAACGTCGAGGTGTGGCACCGGCTACCGGGAGCGCCACTCTGCAACGAGTTTAAGGGTTGTAGGCACGAGCGTCATTTCGACTCGGGGCGGGTAGCCGGTTGTCCACCACCGTTTTGTTCTGCTTTGGGTTCAAGCCAAGTGAACGTTTTGATGACAGTGCGACCTTTGTCATCGATGCCAACCGACTCTTCAATCTCATATGGAAATGCGCGAAGTCCTGATTCGCAATACCCACATTCGTATTGCCTATGCTTGCCGTTCTTGCGGAGGACAAGTAACACAAGATACGAAGCTCCGCCATCGCCACCAGTCGCTTGGATTAGCAACTCGGTCCCGTTGGGCCGCGGAATGAATTGAATACTGTCGTCGCTTAATGTCAGATTGAACAAGTTAATGTGGACTTCCTTCGGAACCGGAATGGATTTGCCGTTCCACTTAAGCTCAATCTCGGCCACTGACTCGACAACGGGCCAACCAGTGATCCGGCTAGGACTTCTGCCATCTGTTCCGGCAACTTTTACACCGTCGAGCTTCGCGACTTCGCCGGTATTCTCACCTCCTGTCAGTTTACAACCGGAAAAGTCGAATGGCTTTTGGTGAATCGCGACCTCGATTGTTTGTCCAGACACGACCTCGCGATATCGAACAGTCTTCTCAAAATGCACCGTTGATTGCGCTAGCGCGATGCAGGCGAGAGAAAGCCATGTTGTTGCGAGGTATTTCATTTTTTGGCAGAACCATTCAGATGGGAAACACTTCCGTCGTTTTGCGAGCACCTTGATACGCAGCCAAAGTGTGGGAAAAGCACGGCATGGCGCGGTTTTAGCGGCGATGGGTGAAATGGGTCAACCAAAAATCGAATCACCTGCGTCAATGGGCGAAGCAATGTCGTCCTCTCGCTCCGCGGGAGGAAACGGGCGTGGGGCGAGTTGAATCGCGGGCGCTTTTCGAGGCCTGCATGGGCGGCGAAGGCCTTGGGCTCATCTTGCGGAGCAAGAGGGCTACTTTGCTGGCGCGTGTCATTCGCACCTTGGCACGGAGGGGACGCGGGGGAAGGACGAGGCTGCCGAAGATTGGAGATAGGCATCCTTGCGCCGCGGCAGCGTGATCGTCTCACTTGAACCCCGTTCCGCGAAACTTTGAACCTTGAACTGCCGCGGGGCTTCCGTCACCATCGGGCGATGAACGGAGCCGAAATGCCGATCACTGCACCTGAGGAAAGCGTCTCCGCCGAGGAGGCGCGGCCGGCTTTTCACCAACGCGTGTGGGCCTGGCTGGATGCGCAGTCGCGGCGGTATCACCTCACGCGGTTTGTGCTGCTGCGGTTCACGGGTGTGGTGTGGTTCATCGCGTTTCTGTCGGCGGCGCAGCAGTTCATCCCGCTCATCGGGCATGATGGGCTACTCCCTGCGGATTTGTTCGTGCAGCGCGCGCTGGAGCAGCACGGGGGCGATCCATGGACGCTGTTTTGGAAGGCTCCGTCGCTGTTTTGGTTCCACTGCGATGATGCGACGATCCTGGCGGTGACGTGGA
>Ga0315902_10003178_pt1 | contig 24827 bp, 26 predicted proteins | sample LakEriMetagenome_9_FD_203523 | JGI IMG/M metagenome (GOLD analysis project Ga0315902, IMG submission 203523) | Freshwater fungal communities from buoy surface, Lake Erie, Ohio, United States - Buoy 12 MA117 | ecosystem: Environmental > Aquatic > Freshwater > Lake > Lake biofilm | place: USA... | reverse complement strand
CGCCATCTGGTACCTCGCCGGCCTCGTCCCGGGCTTCGACCCTCTCAACATGACGGGCGCTGCATCATGAGCAAGCCACAGCCCACCATGCGCACGGCACTCGGCAAGGTCCGCGGCCTCGGCTCGGCGAAACACGGCGCCGGTCATTTCATCGCCCAGCGCGTCACCGCCATCGCGCTCGTCGTCCTCGTCCCGCTCTTTCTCATCACCCTGATCAACGCCGTCCGCGGCGGCTATGACGGCGCGCTCGCCTATGTGGCCGACCCGTTCAACGCCGTGCTGATCCTGCTTGCGATCGGCGCCGCGCTCTACCACATGCGACTGGGCATGCAGGTCGTGGTCGAAGACTACATCGCCAAGCACGGCACGAAGGCCGTGCTGCTCATCCTCAACACTTTCATCTGCGTCGTCCTCTTCGCCGCCGCCGCCTACGCTGTCCTCAAGGTCGCAATCGCATGACTGCCCCAGCTTCACCGAGCTATGTCTGGAACGACCATACATATGACGTCGTCGTCATCGGAGCCGGCGGATCCGGCCTCCGCGCCGCGCTCGGCTGCGCCCAGGCCGGCCTGAAGACCGCCTGCATCTCGAAAGTCTTCCCCACCCGCTCACACACGGTCGCGGCCCAGGGCGGCATCTCCGCATCGCTCGGCAATATGGGCCAGGACGACTGGCGCTGGCACATGTACGATACGGTGAAGGGCGCCGACTGGCTCGGCGACCAGGACGCGATCGAATACATGGTCCGCGCCGCCCCCGCCGCCGTCTACGAGCTTGAGCACTGGGGCGTGCCCTTCTCGCGCACCGAGGAAGGCAAGATCTACCAGCGCGCCTTCGGCGGCATGACCAAGAACTATGGCGAAGCCTCGATCCAGCGCACCTGCGCCGCGGCCGACCGCACCGGCCACGCCATGCTCCATACGCTCTATGGCCAGTCGCTGAAACACGCTGTCGACTTCTTCATCGAATACTTCGCGCTCGACCTCATCATGCAGGACGGCGCCTGCCGAGGCTTCACCGCGCTGAAACTGGACGACGGCTCACTGCACCGCTTCCGCGCCCAGCGCGTCATCCTCGCCACCGGCGGCTATGGCCGCGCCTACTTCTCCGCAACCTCCGCCCACACCTGCACAGGCGATGGCGGCGGCATGGCGCTGCGCGCTGGCCTGCCCCTGCAGGACATGGAATTCGTGCAGTTCCACCCCACCGGCATCTACGGCTCGGGCTGCCTCATCACCGAAGGCGCACGCGGCGAAGGCGGCTACCTCACCAACTCCAAGGGCGAACGCTTCATGGAGCGCTACGCCCCCACCGTGAAGGACCTCGCCTCGCGCGACGTCGTCTCACGCGCGATGACGATGGAAATCCGCGAAGGCCGCGGCGTCGGATCGCAGAATGATCACATCCATCTGCACCTCGATCACCTCGACCCGAAGATCCTCCACCAGCGCCTCCCCGGCATTTCGGAGAGCGCAAAGATCTTCGCCGGCGTCGACCTCACGAAAGAGCCGATCCCCGTCCTGCCGACCGTGCACTACAACATGGGCGGCATCCCCACGAACTATCACGGTGAAGTCCTCACCAAGACGGCCGGTGATCCCGATACCATCGTGCCCGGCCTGATGGCCGTCGGCGAAGCGGCATGCGTCTCCGTCCATGGCGCGAACCGCCTCGGCTCCAACTCGCTGATCGACCTCGTTGTCTTCGGCCGCGCCGCCGGCCTGCGCTGCGGCGAAGTCCTCGAAGCCAACGCCAACCAGCAGGACCTGCCCAAGAACGCAGGCGATGATCACCTCGCCCGCTTCGACAAGTTCCGGAACGCCAAGGGCTCAACCCCCACGGCGAAACTCCGCGCCACCATGCAGCGCGCCATGCAGGAAGACTGCGCCGTCTTCCGTACCGGGGAGACGCTTCAATCCGGCGTCAAGCGTATCGCCGAAGTGGTCTCCGGCGTCGCCGACATCGGCGTCACCGATCGCGGCATGATCTGGAACACTGACCTGATCGAGACGCTCGAATTCGAGAACCTTATCATCCAGGCCGCCGCCACGGTGAACTCCGCCGCCAACCGCCAGGAAAGCCGCGGCGCCCACGCCCGCGAGGACTTCCCCAACCGCGACGACGCGCAGTGGATGAAGCACACCCTCTCCTGGGTCGACGCCAAGGGCGGCGTAAAGATCGACTACCGCCCGGTCCACGCCTACACGATGTCCAACGACGTCGAGTACATCAAACCGAAGCCGCGGGTGTACTGAGCCCGGCCCGTCTTCGAAACGTGGTGAATTTTCATCCTGCTGGTCGAGTCTATCCGGCAGCATCCACGCAATGGCTGAGCTGATCTGAGCCTTCTGGCGCCATTGTGGCATGTCCCGATCCTTGGGCCCTTCTGGCCGGACCTGCGGACGTTGCGATGAAGCCCGTTTACCCTGATCTGCTTGCCTGCCCGGTCACCTCCGGCGAGCTCCTCGAAACGGGGTCTGGCGTTCTGGGCGCGACCGGCGGGCCACAATACCGCACGGTAGACGGCGTGAACTGCTTCCTTGGCGTCCCGACAGCGGATGAGGCGCCAAAGGACGACCCGAGCCGCAGCGTGCGCGACTTCTACCAGGGCGACGGGTGGGATGTCGGCGAGGACGGTCTCTACCGCGACTCGCGCGCCTTCCTCGACGCGCGCCCGATCGCGCGCGAGTTCAGCGCCCACTGCATGAAGCGGCTGGGTCGCTATTTCGCGGGGGGCGGAAAGTACATTCTCGACGCGGGCAGCGGCCCGATCCCGCACGACGAATTGCTGCCTTTCAGCGATGCGTTCGAAAAGCGCATCTGCGTCGATCTCTCGCTTCAGGGGCTGCAGGCCGCCCGCCGCAAGCTGGGCTACCGCGGCATTTATCTTCAGGCAGACATCACGAGCATGCCGCTGCGCGACAACTCCGTGGACGCCATCACCTGCAACCACGTCATCTATCAGGTGCCGGCCGAAATCCAGAAGGACGCCTTCATGGAGCTGTGGCGCGTGCTCAAGCCGGGCGGCGTCGCTGTCATTGTCTACTGGTGGCCGAGCCCCACACTGCCGCGCCATCTCGGCCGCGCCGCAAAGCTGATGAAGCTCCTGACAGGCATGCGTGGCGTACCCCCAAGGCCCGGCGTCTCCTGGCCGGAACTCTATCACCACCCGTTTGCGCCTGACTGGCTGAAGGCCCAGGATTGGCCCTTCACCTACAAGCTCGACGCATTCCGCATCGTCAACGACAACTTCGTTCGCGATCACCTGAGCGATGATTGGCGGGGCCGCCTGTTCATCAACGCGATCAAGACGATGCAATCGATCGCGCCGGAGTATTGCGGCCGGAATGGACAGATGCCCGCCATCATCGTCCGCAAGGAATCGTAGGCCAATTGACGTTGCTTCTGGAAGCGCGTCTGATCGGTCAACGAACGCGGATCCTTCCATGAAACTCTACAACGCCCCGATGCCTGCGCCGAACCCGCGCCGCGTCCGCATCTTCCTCGCCGAGAAGCAAATCGAGATCCCGCTCGTTGAAGTCTCCATCATGACCGGCGACATCAAGAAGCCCGATCACCTCGCGCGCGATCCGCTCGGCCAGCTGCCGACGCTTGAACTCGATGACGGCACTTTCCTGTCCGAGACCGTCGCCATGTGCCGCTATCTCGAAAGCCTCTGCCCCGAGCCGCCGCTCTTCGGCCGAACTGCGCTGCAGACCGCCCGCATCGACATGCTGACACGCCGCGTCGAATTCCAGATCGGCGCCCCCGCCGGCATGTTCTGGCGCCACGCACACCCGTTCACCGCGCGCGTCGTCGTCCCGCAATACACCGAGTTCGGCGAGTCCAACCGCGCCCACTACGAACGCGGCCTTAACTGGGCGGACAAGGAACTGGCAGGCCGCGATTTCCTCGCCGGCGCCGACTACACCATCGCCGACATCTGCCTGCTCTCGATGGTGGATTTCGCCGACTGGATCGGCCTCAAGGTTCCGGACAACCTCGCTAACCTGCGCAGCTGGCACGCACGCGTGTCGGAGCGTCCAAGCGCGAAAGCGTAAGCCCTAGCGCTTCTTCCCGAACGTCGCCCCGCCCGTCGGCCGCACGTTGTTCACCACAGGGTTCACCACCGGCCGCGCCGCCGCTTCCTGCCGCGCCTGATAATCCGCAAGCGCCCGTTTCACCGGATCGTTCTCGCCATCGCTGCGCACGCTCGCGGTCGCCAGCACGCCCGGCACAGGCATCCCGCCACGCGGATCAGGCCCGTACGCATTCCCGCCCCGTTGTCCCGGCATCAGCGACAGGTAGATCACATTGCCCACGACGCCTGCGAAGGTGATCGCCAGCAGCGCCATCGGCGCCGGCTGCAACCACACGCCGCCGAACTCCATGCCGATCATGAAGGCGAGCGCTTCCATGTCGCCCGCCGAAGCAAGCTGCGCCGGCACAAGAAACTGCAGCGCGAAAGCCAGCAGAGGCAGCAGCACGACGCCCGGTCGCATCATCCTGTACATCGCGCCTGAACTGCCAAGGTCCTGCCAGCGCCGGACGTTGTGCGCATCCCCCGTCGCCATCAGCACCGTCCAGCCGATCGCCAACACATAATGTCCAGGCGTCCCCAGCAGGCCAGGCGCGCCAACGAACATCAGCCAGGTCAACGCCATCACCGCGAGGAAGGGCAGCACGAAACCAATGATGTAGTCGGATTGCGTCATCCGCCCTGCGCGCGGCGCGAACAAACCCAGCAGTCTGGACGGATAGAACATTGCGACCCCACGGACGCGCTTACCCTGCCCGAAACGCGCTGAATTCCCCTTAACGCACGCCGCATCTTTTCCGCGATTTCCGGCATCTCACCCGCTCGATGATGCTCCGCAACAATCCTCGCGCGCGCCGGTTTACCCCTCGTTCAGGATCACACACCTAGCCTCAGAACTGCGTCGAAATCGCCCGCTGCGGTTGACGCCCGCGCATCGAGAAGCCATTTCGATCCCATGCAGAATATCTGGGGCCGCAGCTCAGAATCTGCCCTTTCGGGCGAAGAACTTCGCGACGAAGTTCAGCTCCACCTCGCGCGCCATCTCGGCGATCCGCACATCGCCTTTTCCGACAACGATGGCTGGGCCGGAAACTCCCGCGAGCCCGGTCCCGCCGTCGACGTTCTCGTCGTGCCGCCCGAGGGCGAGCGCCGCTTCGCCTATGTCTGCACCTTCGGCTCCAGCCTGAAGAAGCGCCCCGGCGACATCACCGGCGGCCGCATGGAATTCGCCCTTGCAGTGCCCCAGCATGGCGACCCGCAGTCCGACCTCGCCATGCTCAATCTCGGCGCCAATACGGTGCGCCAGTTCGCCAAGCTGGTGCACATCCAGCCGATCCGGGTCTTCGCCGGCGAGACGGTGCAGTTCTCCCGCAATCCGCGCCCGATTCTCGAAGGCTCGAAACAGGTCGCCTTCGCCTTCATCGAGCCGCGCCTGCCGGCCCAGGGCTTCAACCACATGAAGCTGCCGAACGGCGAGAACGTCTGGTTCTGGTCGCCCGTCCCCATCGATCGCGACGAACTCGATGCGAGCGGGCGCCACGGCATCATCCAGTTCACCCGCGGCCTCATGAAGGCCGGCGTTACCGAAATGCTGCACGCCCAGCGCCTGTCCGCCGCCCGCGCCGCCTACGGCCTGCGCCGCCCGCTGCTCAAGCTGATCCGCGACTGGTTCAAACGTCTCCGCGCCCGCGGCAAATCCCTGTAAACCCGCGACTTTCCGCCGCTTGTGTGAACGCCCCAACCCGATAGGTTGCGCACACATTTCCGGGCTGGATATCTCCGCATGGTCGAACTCACGCTTCCGCGCAATTCGAAGATCAAGGCCGGCAAGCGCTGGCCCAAGCCCGCCACGGCCAAGAAGCTCCGCACCTTCAAGATCTACCGCTATGATCCCGAAACCGGCGGCAATCCGCGCTGGGACTACTACCAGATCGACATGAGCAAGGTCGGGCCGATGGTCCTCGACGTACTCATCTACATCAAGAACGAGATCGACCCGACGCTCACCTTCCGCCGCTCCTGCCGCGAAGGCGTCTGCGGCTCCTGTTCGATGAACATCGGCGGCAACAACACCATCGCCTGCACCAAGGGCTGGGACGAATTCTCCGGCGACATCACCATCTCGCCCCTGCCCCACCAGCCGGTGTTGAAAGACCTCGTCCCCGACCTCTCCACCTTCTACGCGCAGCACGCCTATGTGCAGCCCTTCCTGAAAACCGAAACGCCCGAGCCGCAGAAGGAATGGAAGCAGACGGAAGCAGACCGCTCGAAACTCGACGGCCTCTACGAATGCATCATGTGCGCCTCATGCTCGACGGCGTGCCCGAGCTACTGGTGGAATGGCGACAAATTCCTTGGCCCCGCCGCACTGTTGCAGGCCTATCGCTGGGTCGTCGATAGCCGCGACGAAGCCACCGGCGAGCGCCTCGACGATCTCGAGGACCCGTTCAAGCTCTACCGCTGCCACACCATCATGAACTGCACGCAGGTCTGCCCCAAGGGCCTCAACCCCGCCAAGGCGATCGCCGAGATCAAGAAGCTGATGGTCGAACGCGCGGTGTGATCCGCGACTGAGATAAAATCGTCATTTTGCGCGCCTAAGAAGCTTGAAAATGGCTGCTGGTGCATCACGAACATGACTGTCAGCCTTCCCCGCCGCCTCTTCGCCGAACTCCTCGGCGCCTGCCTGCTCGCTGCAACCGTCATCGGCTCCGGCATCCTCGCGGTGCAGCTCTCAGCCGGCAATGACGGTGTCGCGCTCCTCGGCAACACGCTGGCGACCGCCGCCATTCTCTACGTACTCGCGGCAATCCTCGGCCCGGTCTCCGGCGCGCACTTCAATCCCGCCGTAACGCTGGTGATGCTCCTGCGCGGCGAGACGCGTCCCGCCGACGCAACGCTGTACATACCACTCCAGATCGCAGGCTGCATCCTCGGCGCCGTCCTCGCGCATGCCATGTTCGACCTGCCACTGATCCAGCAAAGCATCGCCGACCGTTCCGGCATGGGCCGCATCCTCGCAGAAGGCGCCGCAACCTTCGCGCTTGTCTTCGCCATCCTCGGCGGCATCCGCCACCGTCCCAACGACATCCCCGCCATCGTCGCGCTGGTGATCACCGCCGGCTACTGGTGGACGTCCTCCACCTCCTTCGCCAACCCCGCCATCACCATCGCCCGCGCGTTGACCGACTCCTTCGCCGGCATCCGCATCGCCGACGTTCCGGGTTTCATCGCAGGGCAGCTAGCCGGCGCCATGCTGGCCATGCTTGCAGGCGGCTGGCTGTTCGGGAGGAAAGCGGCATGACCCACTTTCCCGTCGTCATTCACCACAACCCCGACTGCGGCACGTCCCGCAACGTGCTCGCCATCATCGAGGCAGCCGGGTACACGCCAACCGTCATCGACTACCTCCGCGAAGGCTGGACCCGCCCGCAACTGCTCACGCTCTTTGCCGCCAGCGGCCTCACGGCCCGCGAGGCCCTGCGCGAGACAAAATCGCCCGCCGCCGAGCTCGGCCTGCTCGGTCCCGCGATCACCGACGACCAGCTGATCGCCGCCATGATCGAACACCCAATTCTCGTGAACCGCCCCATCGTCGCCACCCCAAAAGGCGTCGCCCTCTGCCGCCCCAGCGAACACGTCCTCGACCTCCTCGATCGCTGGCCCCCGGGTCCCTTCAACAAGGAAGACGGAGCGCCACTGATCGACGCCGACGGAAAGCGCGTCTGACGGGAAGCGTGCGCCCCGCACACGCGTCCAGCTGAACAACGACCGCGCTCCAGCTCTTGCCACTCGCCCAGACCAGCGCAACAAACCACCATGCTCACACTCCGCCCCGCTCGCGTCGCCGACCTCCCCCAGATCACAGCCATCTACGCCCTCGCCGTCCTCAACAGCGCCGCAAGCTACGAGTACGAACCGCCCACGCTCGAAGAGATCACGGCACGCTTCACCGCGATCACTGGCGCGAACTTCCCCTACATCGTCGCGCAGGATGACGGCCGCGTTCTGGGCTACGCCTACGCCAGCCACTTCCGCACGCGCCCAGCCTATCGCTTCATGGCGGAAGACTCGATCTACATCGCGCCCGGCGAACAGGGCAAAGGCCTCGGCACGCTCCTGCTCGGCGAGCTCCTCGCCCGCTGTGAAGCCAGCGGCTTCAGGCAGATGATCGCGGTCATCGGCGACGCCGCAAACAACCTGCCGTCTGCAAGACTCCACAGCATCATGGGCTTCACCGAATGCGGCCGCATCCGCAATTCCGGCTTCAAGTTCAACCGCTGGTGCGACACGCTCCTGATGCAACGCGCGCTGGGTGAGGCTGAAACCTAGCTCGCCGCACCGCGACCACCGCCACACTTGACCCCTCGCCCCATCCCACCTACCCCGCCCCGCAACACTCGACCCGCGCGCGGTTCGATCCCGCCACGGCGCCTGGAGACACATGCGATGGCCCGCAAGAAGAAGGGCGAGCCGGTTCACGGCTGGCTGATCCTCGACAAACCCGAGGGCGTGACATCCACGCAGGCCGTCGGAATCTGCCGCCGCATCTTCAATGCGCAGAAGACCGGCCATGGCGGCACGCTCGATCCGCTCGCGTCCGGGATCCTGCCGCTCGCCTTCGGCGAGGCCACGAAAACGGTTGGCTACGTCATGGAAGCCGACAAGGACTACGTGTTCACGATCCGCTGGGGCTCCTCCACCACCACGCAGGACCGCGAAGGCGAAGTCACCGGCACATCCGACGTCCGCCCCACGCGCGAGGCCATCGCCGCCACGCTCGCAACCTTCATCGGCGAGATCGATCAGGTCCCGCCGCAATTCTCAGCCATCAAGGTCAATGGCGAGCGCGCCTACGACCTCGCCCGCGATGGCGAGACGGTCGATCTGGCCTCCCGCAAGGTCAACCTCTACGCTGTCGAACTGGTCGACTGCCCCTCACCCGACCTCGCCGTCATCCGCGTCACGTGCGGAAAAGGCTTCTATATCAGGGCCTTGGTGAGAGATATCGCCGCCGCCCTCGGCGCCGAAGGCCATGTGGCTGCTCTCCGCCGCACCCGTGTCGGCGCGTTTGCCGAGGCCGCGGCAATCACCCTTCCATTTCTGCAGCAAATGAGCGATAAGCCCGCGCTGGACGACACCCTTGTCCCCCTCGAGACCGCGCTGGACGACATCCCGGCGCTGGCCATCACCGGGGAAGAGGCGTCCAGGCTCAGGCAGGGCCGAGAAATCGTACTTCTGCCCCATCAGGTCGAGGCGTTTCGGGAGATGCGCCGTCCTCGTCAAGTGAACGGGGAGGATGCCTCCCGCATTTGTCTGGCCACTGAAAAGGTGGGCGAAGAACAACTCGGCGTCGCTCTGGGTGAAGTCCGGGCAGGCAGGTTCATGCCGGTCCGCGTGTTCAACCAATAGACTGGCCCCAGGGCCTCAAGGAGAAACCCGATGTCGATCACGCCGGAGGCGAAAGCCTCCCTGATCAAGAAGTATGCCCGCACCGAAGGTGACACGGGCTCCCCCGAAGTGCAGGTCGCAATCCTCACGCACCGGATCACCTACCTGACCGACCACTTCAAGACCCACAAGAAAGACAATCACTCGCGCCGCGGCCTTCTCAAGATGGTCTCGCAGCGCCGGCGACTGCTCGACTATCTGAAGTCGAGGGACGAGGCCCGCTACCAGGCCATCATCAAGGAGCTGGAGCTCCGCCGCTAACGCGGGGCCCAAAATACCCGCCGGCCCACCGGGGCCGGCGGTTTTCGTATGGAAAGAGACAATAGAGATGTTTGACATTCAACGCGTGACTATCGACTGGGCGGGCCGTCCGCTCACGCTGGAAACCGGCCGCATCGCGCGCCAGGCTGACGGCGCTGTGCTGGCGACCTATGGCGAGACCAGCGTTCTTGCCGCCGTCGTTTATGCGCGCAAAGCCAAAGAGGGCCAGGACTTCTTCCCCCTCACCGTGAACTACCAGGAACGCTATTACGCTGCCGGCCGCATTCCAGGCGGCTTCTTCAAGCGTGAAGGCCGTCCCACCGAGAAAGACACCCTCACCTCCCGCCTGATCGACCGCCCGATCCGCCCGCTGTTCGCTGACGGCTTCAAGAACGAAGTCCAGGTCACGGTGACGGTTCTGTCCTACGACCAGGAAAACGATCCGGACATCGTCGGCATGGTCGCCGCCTCCGCCGCGCTCGTGATCTCAGGCGCGCCGTTCAACGGCCCGATCGCCGCAGCCCGCGTCGGCTACAAGGATGGGCAGTACATCATCAACCCGACGGCCGAGCAGATGGAAGGCTTCCAGCTCGACCTCGTCGTCGCCGGCACCACCGAAGGCGTTATGATGGTCGAATCCGAAGCGAAGGAGCTTTCGGAAGACGTCATGCTCGGCGCCGTGAAAGCCGGCCACGAGAGCTTCCAGGCTGTTATCGACGCGATCATCAAGCTGGCCGAGAAGTCCGCGAAAGAGCCGTTCGAATTCGAAAGCCCGGATCACTCCGCGCTGCTGAAATCGATCCAGGAGATTGCCGGCGCGGATCTCTCCGCCGCCTACAAGATCAAGGACAAGGGCGAGCGTCATGACGCGGTGAACGCCGCGCGCGAGAAGGCCAAGGCCGCGCTCGTGAAGACGGAAGCCAACCCCACGGGCGCTGACCCGCTGGTGTTCAAGGAACAGTTCAAGGAAGCCGAAGCCAAGGTCGTGCGCGGAGACATCATCCGCACCGGCATGCGCATCGACGGCCGCAAGACCACCGACATCCGCGCGATCGAGTCGACCGTCTCCGTCCTGCCGCGCACGCACGGCTCGGCGCTGTTCACCCGCGGCGAAACGCAGGCACTCTGCGTTGCAACCCTCGGCACGGCTGAAGACGAGCAGTACATCGACGGCCTCGAAGGCACGAAGAAGGAGAAATTCCTCCTTCACTACAACTTCCCTCCCTACTCGGTTGGTGAAACCGGCCGTGGCGGCTCCCCGGGCCGCCGCGAAATCGGTCACGGCAAGCTGGCCTGGCGCGCGGTGAAAGCCGTCCTGCCGAAGCCGGAAGACTTCCCCTACACGCTCCGCATCGTGTCCGAGATCACGGAGTCGAACGGCTCTTCCTCGATGGCCACCGTGTGCGGCTCCTCGCTCGCCATGATGGACGCCGGCGTTCCGATCACCCGTCCGGTGTCGGGCATCGCCATGGGCCTCATCAAGGACGCGGAAGGGATCGCCATCCTCTCCGACATCCTCGGTGACGAAGATCACCTCGGCGACATGGACTTCAAGGTCGCCGGCACCGAAGCGGGCGTCACCTCGCTGCAGATGGACCTCAAGATCGACTCGGTCACGTTCGAGATCATGAAGACTGCCCTCGCCCAGGCGAATGGCGGCCGCCTGCACATCCTCAACGAGATGAGCAAGGCCATGACGGGCGCGCGTCACGAAGTCTCGGAAAATGCTCCGAAGATGATCTCGATGAAGATCCCGGTCGACAAGATCCGTGACGTCATCGGCACGGGCGGCAAGGTCATCCGCGAGATCGTCGAAAAGACGGGCGCGAAGATCAATGTCGAGGACGACGGCACGGTGAAGATCGCCGCTGTCGAGAAGTCGAGCCTCGACGCCGCGCAGAAGTGGATCGTCAGCCTCACGGCCGAGCCGGAAATCGGCGCGATCTACGAAGGCCGTGTCGTCAAGGTCATGGAGTTCGGCGCGTTCGTGAACTTCTTCGGCGCCAAGGACGGTCTCGTCCACGTCTCGCAGCTCGCTGCAGATCGTGTCGAGTCGCCCTCGGCTGTTGTGAAGGAAGGCGACACCGTGAAGGTGAAGCTCCTCGGCTTCGACGATCGCGGCAAGGTCCGCCTGTCGATGAAAGCCGTGAACCAGGAAACCGGCGAAGCCATCGAAGGCGTCACGGATGACGGCCCGCAGGGCGATCGTCCGCCGCGCGGCGATCGTCCGCGTCGCGACGGTGATCGTGGCGGCCGCGGCGGTGGCCGTGGTGGCGACCGCGGCCCGCGTCGCGAACGCAGCGAAGGCCCGAAGGAAGACGCGGAATAACCTCCACGCAGTCCTGGAATGAACGCAGCGGCCGCTCCTTACGGGGCGGCCGTTTGCGTTGATGACGCGGCAAGGTAAGCACGTGCGGCAAAGAGGGGCGAAAATGGGGATTTTCGGCAAGCCCAGGCTGCCAGCCTGGGATCAGGCGGAAGGCAACCCGCACGTCACGCCAGGGCTTCAGCTGCTCGCGGCAGAAGACTGGGATGGACTGGCGGCCATCTATCGATCACTTGCGCCCAGCGATCGCTATCACTTCATCCAGGGCCTTGGTCGGCTTTCAACGGTCGATTCGGATTTACCGACAGACATGGACGATCCGGCACTTGCCGCAATTCTTGCGGGAATTCGCATCGGCTGGGCGTGGCGACATCGCGGCAGCGCCCCCGCCAGCGATGTCACGCAGATCGGCTTCGACAACATGCGCCGGTGCCTGCGCGCTGCAGAACCGATGCTGGCGGCAGCCTCAGACGTTGCGTCCGGCGACACAACGATAACGGCGTGTCAGATTCGCTGCGAGATGGGGCTGGGCGGTGACTACGCAGTGCTCGCAAAGCTAACGCATCGCCTCTCTCAGGCGAATGAGCACAACATCTTCGCTGCACTAAACCATCTCATGTTCGTCGCGCCAAAATGGCATGGCTCCATTGAAGAGATGTGGAAGACTGCCAACATGTATGCGGGCAAGCCCCACAACGCGGCGTGGGTCGCAATGGCCGCACGGGCGCACGTCGAAGAGTGGCTCTACAGCTTTTCTCTCGGTGAAGACCGCGACTTGCAGATCGCCTATTCCAACAAGCTACACGACCCTGCCTTCCGGGAGTTTGCCGGCACGATCGATGCGTTGTTCTGGGAAACACTTGATAGAACGCCCGCCATGACAGGGTCGGAAGCCGTGGTGGCTCACAACAACATGGCCGGTCTTCTTGTGATGGTGCAGGCGATCGACCTCAGTCGGCGGCACTTCCAGTGTATTGGACCGTACATGACCGAGACGCCGCTCGGCTATTTCAGCAGGGCGGAAAACCCGATTGAGGCGCTGAATGGCTGGCGCAAGCGAACGGGTCTGCCGCTGCTGAAAGCTTGAGAAAACGGAGCGGGCGGAGACGAGGTCCCCGCCCGCCCAGCAGCCACGTGGTCCTCAGCGCACGGCAAGCATGCGGGAGGAGTCAGCGGGGCGGCCGATACGAAGATCATTGAGGGCGGTAAGCTCGGCGCGATCCATGCGACCCACGAGCCGGTCCATGGTCTCGCGCGCGCAGTCCCGCTCCTGCTCGCGCACCTCGAGCCCGCGAACGCCGTGCTGCCTGCAGGCGCGCTCGATCTGGCGTGCGAAGGCGAGATAATTGTCGAGCGCGGTGCGCGTTGCGTCGTAGCGCGCTTCGATCATGAAGGATGCGCTGTCCCGGCCTGCGGCGACGGGCGGCGCAAACGCGATGGCCGACGCGCCAGCAACGGCGGCGAGGGCAAGACCTCTGATGGCGATCATGGGGAGGATCCGTCGTTATCCGCAGCTCGTGCTGGCTGCGCGGTCCATCTCGCCTGAATCGATGACAGCCATCTGACGGCTGCGCTTCGGTTGCGTGAAACAATTCAGACCGGATTGGGCCTAAGGCTCGACCGGTGGCATCGAGGCGATCCAGCTGCGAACAAGCGCGATGCCGACCGGATCAATCAGCGAGCGGCCAAGCTCAGGCATCGCCACACCCGGCTCGACCGACTCCATCCGGTGCAACAGGATCGACTGATCCGGATGCCCCGGCTCTATGACAAACAGGTTGTCGCCCGACCCCCTGCCCGCCGCCGTTGGCCGCTTGTGTACGCCCCAGCCTGTCGGGTTGGTCTCGTTCCACGCCAGGAACAGCCCCGAGTTCGACGCGCCTCCGCCCGCGCGATGGCAGTGTGCACAGTTGATGTCGAGCCATGCCCGCGCGCGATCCTTGATCGGCGCATCACTCTTGATCGACGGCGCCGCCGGCGCATCGGCCGGCAGACCCGTCAGAATCCCGCGCGCCTCCCAGTCAGCAAGTTGCGCCACGCCTTGCGGTCCAACATGATTCAGGTTGCGCGCCGTCGGGCCGATCGGCACGAAGTCGTCGCCAAGCGAATGGCATTCCTTGCACTGGTTGCGATTGGGCACGGCATAGTTGATCGCCAGCGCCTCGCCATCCGGCGAGATCGTCTCGATCACCTGCTTGTCGCCCACTGGCGAATAGACCGCCTCGGTCTCCTCGGCATTCCATACATAGGGATAGGCGACCCACCCGTCCGCCTTGCGGATCAGAAGACGCGTCTCCACATACCGCTCGTCCTTCGCGGGCTCGCGCATGTCCGGCGCAAACGCGAAGGTCTTGATCAGAACGGACCCGACCGGAAAATCGAATACGCCGCTCTCGGTGTAGGCGGCAGATTTTCCCTTCGGCACGTACACCGCGCGATGCTTTGCTGCGTGATCCGAGAACAGCGCGTTGACGAGATCGTAGGGCACGACGCCCTCGGCCGGTTCCCGCGCCGACACGTCGCTGAACAGGCCATAGTCCGACAGCTTGGGCGCCGGGTCCTCGCCGACGATCACCGCGTCGCGCACGGCAGCGGGCTGGCCGCAGGCCGACAGGGCAAGCAGGCAAGCGGCAACCAACGCCGGGAGGGAAACACGCATTCGCGTCATTCAGCGATCATCGACGAGCAGCAAGCGGTTGCAATACGCAACCGCAGGCTCACCCCGCGACTCAAGCGCCCTCCGCGGCCGCCTTCGGCTTGTCGTGCTCGAGCACAACCGGCTTGGGCTCCTCGATCTGCGCGTCAGCGGGACGCGTGGGCGACGGATTGGCCTTGGTGAGATCCGGGGGCGTACTGCCGAGGCCGAGATTGATGAAGCCCACTTCCGGCTTCTCGCGCACGGCGATCCGCACCTCTTCGGTCTTGTCGCCATACTTCGTCACGCCATCCCACACGATTGCCGGTAGCGATCCGCCAAGCGCCGCCGCAAGCGGCGAGAGGCGCCCGGCCGGCGCATTGCCGCCGACGCCGTAGGTGTTGTCGCGAATGACGAAGTCGCGCGGCAGCGGGTTGTAGTTCGGATCCTTGATCTCGTTCGAGTAGGAAACCACCATCACATGCGCGGTCTGATTCTTGTCGAACGTGTTGCCGAACACGTGGACATTCCGGTTCGCCATCAACAGCACGCCCGTCCCCGTCGGCACGCTGGCCACGATGTTGCCGGGAGGCGCAAAGTTCGGCGTGTCGTTCTCGACGACCTGGTTGTTGAAGATGCGCGTCGAATGCCCGCCCATCACCGGCAGGTCCGGCAGGTCGAACACCAGGATGCCGCCCGCATTCCTGGTCGCGACATTGTCGTGCACGTCGGCGAATTTCGAGTTCTCGATCTCGATGCCGGCGACGTTGAATTCGGCGCGGCTGTTGCGGACGATGATGTTTTCCGACTGGCCCACATAGATGCCGGCGTCGGATGCGCCGCTCACCGTCACGCCGTCGATCAGCACGTTCTTGGATTCGACCGGATAGACGCCGTAAGCGCCATTGGTCGCCAGCGGCCCGCCGGTCCAGACGACTTTCAGGTCCTTGTAGGTGATGTTGTCGGCGCCCTTGGACTTGATCCCATCGCCCTTGGGGTCCTCCATCGTGAAGCCGGTCACCGTGACATTGTCAGACGTGATCAGCAGCCCCTCGCCCGCCCCGGTCTGACCCTTGAACGAGATGAAGGTCTTGTCCTGCCCCGCGCCCTTGATCGTCACGCCATCGACCGTGAGCGACAGGCCGTCGGTGAAGTCGAACCGGCCTTCGCCGATCTCGATCGTGTCACCCGGCTTGGCCTCGATCAGCAGCTTCTGCAGGTCGGCATAAGCCGTGGCGGAGGGCGCGAGCGCCACCGGCTTGGGCGGTTCTGCCGGGCTGCAGGCCGCTGCAAGCGCCATGACCGAAACTGCCGCGAGAATGCTGCGCATGTCGCGCTCCCTGTGATTGTTGCTGGCGCGGACTGTCGCCGCGGCCACAGGGAAGTCAAGCTGCCCGAACGAGAGCAGCCGCCCCTCGGGGAAGGGGCGGCTGCGGCGACCGGCGGGTGAGAGAGAACGGCGCCAGGCCGCTGGCTTTGTCTCGCCTAGTTGGTCAGCGCCCAGAGAACGAGGCCCGTTGCGGCGGCGATTAGCAGGATCTCGCCGGTGTCGTTGTCCCGGTAATAGTGCTGGCCGTAACGCGGGGGCGGCAGGCGATAGCGATGATAGTCGCTCACCACGACATAGCTGTTGTAGTGGCGGCGGTCGAAGCGGTCGCCGCGCGACCAGTAGTGGTGGCCGCCGCGGTCATCATACCAGCCACGGCGATCGCGGCGATCGTCACGGCGATCGTGGCGCCAGTCGCGATGGTCATCCCGACGATCATCCCGCCAGTCACGGCGATGATCACGCCGGTCGTCGCGGCGGTCATGCTTGCGGCGATGATCGTCGTCGGCGAAGGCAGGCGCCACTGCGGTCACAGTGAGCAGGCCCGCCAGAAGCGAAGAAGCAATGAGACGCATTGGGGTACTCCTTTCAGTCTCTTGACCCCATAACAACGCACTGAACCTGAACGCAGGACGACTCATCCGTTCATAAAAGAAGGACGCGCACCGTTCATCTTTGAACGACGTGAATTCAATCACTTATCGCGCCGAAGCGTGTGAGAGAATCTGCAGGTTCCGCGTACGGCGCCCGTGCGCCGGCGCCTCGCAAATGGTGAATGCGCCTTTGCGGCGGTTAAACTACGCGGCCGTGCGGTCCTTGAAGAGCCCCGCCGCCGACTTTATCCACGCTTCCACCTGCTCGCGCTGCGGCGCCGCACCGTCGCGCAGCAGCCGCTCCCCTTCGTTGGAGCTCGCGAACAGTTCGATCGCATCCATCAGGGTATCGAGATCGATGCTGGCGAGGTCCTCGACGCTGTAGACGCCGGCGCCGACCAGGATCTGCGCATTGGCGCCGCTGATGTCTGGCAACGAGCAGGCCAGCAGCGCCTGCGCCTGCCAGTCCTTGATGACGCCAGCATTGATATGGCTGGCCTTGATCCGCTGGGCGGCCTCCTCAGGCGTCAAGGCAAGCAGGTCACCCACCGTTTTCACGCCGATCACGTTGAGCCTGTTGGCCGTCTTGGGCCCGATCGAAGGCGCATCCACCACCAGCTGTTCCCGTGTGAGCCGGGCCCGGGCTTCCTGCCGGGCGGCTGTCTCGGGCTTCGGGGCAGGGCTGGCCTGCGGGACGGGTTTGCGCGCTACGGGCGTCTCCGCCGCAACTGGAGGGCCTTCCACGGCAGCGACAGCCTTCACCGCCTTCGCACGCTTCGTGACGCGCGGCTTGGCGCCCTTCCCGTTGGCCGTGCCGGTCTCGCGCGGCCACTGGCAATCGAGGTTCGACATAGAGACCTTCAGCACTTCCTCGGCGAACAGCTTGCGTACGACGCGGTCATCGTCGCCCATGGTTTCGCGGACTTTGCCGGTGCGGCGGTACTCATCGTATTGCGAACCAACCAGCCGCCGCTCGACGACATCGTCGACAGCCTTCGACACGATGCGGGCGGGCGTGCCTGCAGCCACGGCCACCGTGTCCAGCACCAGGCTGACCTTCGGCGCCTCCGCCCTCGCCTCGGCAATCGCGCGATCAAGGATGCGGGCGAGCATGACGGACGCATAGCCCATCAGCGCTGCGACTACGTCCTTCATCTCCTGATCGAGACCTTCGACCGGCCGTTTGCGGCCAACGTTGAAATCGTAGTGGTCGATCAGTGTCTCGTAGTGACGGTTCGAGATCTGCGCGCCGGCCTTGATCATGCGCTCGATCCAGTCGTCGCTTGCAGGAACGGCCACGTCAGGAAAGCCGAGATCCTGCGTCAGGATCAGCAGCAGTTCCGGAAACGCCTTCGACAGCGACCACTCGACGGCGCGATGGATCGTCCCCTCCTCCTCCGTCTGGTGCGTGTGGAAGGGCTGCAGCGGATCGACAGCGTAGTGGCTCATCACGCCGGCGCAGTAAGCTGCGTGGCTCCAGTCCTTCGCCCGCATTGCGCGGACCGTGCGATTGTACCATTCGCGTGCAGCCTGGGGCGCACCGCCCCAGTCGCCATCACGAACGTGCAGCACATGATTCTTGAAGTCCTTGAAGACTTCGTCCGGCGCCTTCGCGCCTTCCAGATAGGCGTCGCGATGCTTCAGGAATAACTTGCGCCAGTCTTCCGCTCCTGCACATTGCATCTGATCAAGTGCGAGGATGGCAAGCCGGTGGTGATTGCTGCGGCAAACCGAATCCAGCACGAGCCGGTAGCAGACCGACATGAGCAACGCTCCCACAGGATGACACAGCAACCAGAGGACGGGTTCGGTAAAGGGCGGGTTAACCTGTGTCGCAGCGACATAAGTCGCGCGCGGCTCAGCATGCTTGCGTTCGTTGTCAGCCCCGGACCGGTTGTTTGCCGAAGGTAGCAGCCGGATGACACTCCGCACGATGACATCTGCTTTTCTGACCCTGGCGCTTGCAGCCTGTAGCGGCGAACAAGATCCGGATACTCCCTGCTGCGCCATCCTGCCGAAGCATCAGTGCCAGACCGACCTTTTACAGGCAGGCCTGACCAATGCGGAAGTGGAGCTGCTGCTCGGGCCAGGGGACAAGGTCTGCCCGTCGACCACGCTCAGCGAGGCGCGTATCCGCGAGCTGGCGGCGATCTGGAATGTATCCCAAGCATGCGGTGCAGCGCGCGGCCATGATCGTCTTCTGACGCTCGACAGCGGGCTGTGCGCGATCCAGACGGGGCTCCAGGAGCCGGTTGCTGTCGAGGGCTTGAAACCATGATGGTGATGGTGATGGTGATGGTGATGGTGATGGTGTGCGCGAATCCTGCCACGCGGGAAGGCAGACGACGCAACATCATCATTCGTGATGGTGAAGCGGCCGGCTACCCGCAACTGGGCAGGCCGGCGACCATGGCGGCGTCGGATACCGGCGCGTGGGCGAAGCAGAAAGTCTGGAGAGCATGATGAGACAGGCGGCAGGATCGGCAATGATAGTGGCTGTGCTGCTGTCACTGAGTGTGGCGGCGTGTTCGCCTGCGGCCGCGCCGGCGGGTCCAGCGCCTGGCCTCGCGAACAGTGAAGCTGCGCCGAAGCCTGAGGGCGCAGCGCCAGAGGAAATCGCTCCTGACACAACGATCCCCCCAGCTCTCGCCACGCCCGCCCCGCCAGCACAGGACGCCCGCATGCAGGACACCCCCGCCCCCACTCAGCCCGCCTCGCAACTGGACCCGCGTCTTGTTGGCGTGTGGGTCAACGAGAATCAGATCAACAGCCCCGGCGGCGCTGGCGGCTTCGCCAGCTTCTCAACTGTGATGACGATGGAGCTGGGAGCCGACGGAACAATCCGCCAGTTCACGCAGTCTGTCGGTGGAGGAGGCGAATGGTCGTCGAACTCGGGACGCAGGCTGGACTTCGAGGGCAGCTGGCGCGCCAGCAACAACACGCTGCTCGTCCACGGCATGGGGCTACCCGACTACACTCCGGCAGCCACATACAGCTTCTCGGACCAGTACCTGGTCACGAACAGCGACATGGGCCGCCTGATCTGGCAAAGACGATCCTAGCAGGAGACGTCCTCGCTGGCCTTCGATCCACGCGGCCTGGATGCAGGCTCCTGGCCACGCAATACGACATGCGTGAAGGCCCTTCCCGGCGCGCGCCGCGGGCGTTTCGACCGCGCTCGTCCGCCTGCATCTGCAGCAAATCTTTTTGCAGCGCGCCTCTGGTGCGGCGGCCGGTTGCACCCATTTCCCGCGAGTGGGCTTCGGCTCGCGCGGGTTGGGGATCAGCAGAAAAGGGGACGTCCATGCAGGCTTACATACTTCTCGACCGCTCAGGTTCGATGCAGTCGCTGTGGGTGGAAGCGCTCTCGTCCGTCAACGCATTCGCAAAGGAACTTGCCAACAATACAGACGGCCCGGTCGTCGACAGCCATGTGACGCTGGCGGTGTTCGACAGCCAGGAAGGCCTGCACTTCGATGTGCTGCGCAAGAAACAGCCCGCGCTTCACTGGGACAACGTCACCGACAAGGACGCTTACCCGCGCGGCATGACGCCCCTGCTCGACGCCATGGTGCGGATCATTTCGCTCGCCGAGTCGGACAATCCGGACAAGGCGATCATCGTGGTGATGACCGATGGCCAGGAGAACGCCTCGCGTGAAGTCGCGCGTGACGGCGTGAAGGCCGCGCTCGACCGTGTGAAAGCCAAGGGATGGGAGACCGTCTTCCTCGGCGCCAACTTCGACAATATCGCGGACGCATCGTCCGTAGGCGTTGTCGGCGACAAGCAAATGGCGATGTCGGCGGGAACGATGAACGCGTCGATGGCGCGGCTTGCGAAGAAGTCTCGCTTCTATGCAGCGGAATCCGCGCCGATCGAATTCGACCAGGAAGACCGCGCCGTGGCGAAGGAAGCGAACATCAAGAACAAGTCGTAACGCTTCTACCTGCTGAAACCGGAAATGGCGGGCGAGCAATCGTCCGCCATTTTCACGCGCTCAATGCCGGAAATGGCGCATGCCGGTGAACACCATGGCGAGGTCGGCGTCGTCGGCAGCCTTGATCACTTCCTCGTCGCGCACTGATCCGCCCGGCTGGATCACGGCCGTGGCGCCGGCCTGCGCCGCCTGCAGCAGCCCGTCAGGGAACGGGAAGAATGCATCGGACGCGCACACCGATCCGATCGTGGCGGGGTCCGCCTTGTTCAGCGCAGCAGCCGCATCTTCCGCCTTGCGGCGGGCGATCCGCGCCGAATCCACGCGGCTCATCTGGCCCGCGCCGATGCCGACAGTTGCGCCGTCCTTCGCATAGATGATCGCATTGGACTTGGTGTGCTTGCAGACGCGGAAGGCAAAGATCAGGTCAGCAATCTCCTGCGGGCTGGGCTTCCGCTTAGTCACCACTTTCAGGTCGGCCTCCATTATGCGCCCCACATCGCGGTCCTGGACCAGCAGGCCGCCGGCGACCGTGCGCACCGTGACGCCCGCCTGCCCCGGATCGGGCACGCCATTGGTCAGCAGCAGGCGGAGGTTCTTCTTCTTCGCAAACACCGCCAGCGCCGCATCATTCGCCCCCGGCGCAATAACGACTTCGGTGAAGATCTCGGTGATTGCCTCTGCGGTTGGACCATCAAGCGGCACGTTCACGGCAATGATGCCGCCGAAGGCCGAGGTTGAATCGCACGCCAGCGCGCGGCGGTAGGCTTCCGTCACCGTCGCGCCAATGGCGACGCCGCACGGATTGGCGTGCTTGATGATCGCCACGGCAGGCGAGACTTTCGGATCGAATTCGGCGACGAGTTCGTAGGCCGCATCCGTGTCGTTGATGTTGTTGTAGCTCAGCTCCTTGCCCTGCACCTGGCGCGCGGTCAGGACGCCGGCGCGCTTGTCGGGGCCAGCATAGACCACCGCCTTCTGGTGCGGGTTCTCGCCATAGCGCAGCGTCTGTTGCAGCTTGCCGCCAAACGCGCGCCACTCGCCCGCGTCCTCGCCGATCTGTTTCCAGTACCATTCCGAGATCGCCGCATCGTAGGCCGCCGTCCGCGCATAAGTCTTCGCAGCAAGACGCCGGCGTGTCCTGAGGCTGACGCCGCCCTGCTCCATCTCCGCAAGTGCGGCATCCACATCGGCGCCGTCAGTGCACACCGCGACGAAGTCGGCGTTCTTGGAGGCTGCGCGCAGCATGGCCGGGCCGCCAATGTCGATGTTCTCGATGCAGTCGTCGAAACCCGCGCCCGCCTGCACGGTGGCCTCGAACGGATAGAGATTGATCCAGACAAGATCGATGGGTTCGATGTCGTGGTCGGCGGCGTCCTTGGCGTGGCTCGCAAGGTCGCGGCGATAGAGAAGCCCGCCATGGACCTTCGGATGCAGCGTCTTCACGCGGCCATCCATCATCTCGGGAAAGCCCGTGAGGTCTGCGACGTCGCGAACTGCCAGCCCGGCCTCCTTCAGCGCCTTCGACGTGCCGCCTGTTGAAACGAGGTCGACGCCGAGCGCCACGAGCTTCCGCGCCCGCTCGACCAGCCCCGTCTTGTCGGACACGGAGATCAACGCGCGCTTCACGGCGACAAGGTCTGGCACATTGCCGGGGATGGCTTTGGGGGGCGACATGGTGCGGCTCCAGCGCGTGGCTTGGGGCGCCGGATAGCATCAGGGCGGCTGTCTTGAAACCGTCAAGCTTGCGGCATTCCGGCCGCTGACGCCTGGCCTAGCGCGACATCACGAAAGTCGACCATTCGAGGCGCGAGCCGAATGCCTCCCAGGCGTTCTCGAGGCCTGTCGCCTCGACAATCGCCCACAGGCGTCGGATGGCGGCCGAATCGCCGCTGACGAGGAACATGGCGGCCGAGCGATCGACCGACAGTTCGCTGGCTTCGAGGACGACGCCGCTTGACTGGATCGCATCCAGCGTCCGCCGGACGAGTTCGTCCTGGCGCTCGCTGTCGCAATACGCTTCGCCGTTGAAGAGGAGGACACGCATTTCCATGACAGTAGAGATGGCGTGGCCTGGCCCGCGATCAATACCCCGTCTGGACCGACTGCATTAGTGGACGTTCAGGACCGGCTCGCCCCAGGCGTGGTCCGCGAAGATTTCAGGCGCCAGCGCCTTCATCATTGACAGGGAGGCCTGCGGGTCGCGCCGCGCGGCGTACGACACGATCGCATCGAGCCTTGCCTGAACCTCGGCGATCGGCGGTGAGCCGTTGTTGGCGACTTCGAGGACGCCATCGACCACGGTCGGTTTCACCTGCTCGCGGTCGTAGAACACGGTCTCAGTAAGCTTCTCGCCGGGGCGCGGACCAGTCACGCGGATGAGGATATCCTGCCCGGGCGTGAGGCCCTTCATGCGGATCATCTTCTCCGCAAGATCGACAATGCGCACGGGATCGCCCATGTCGAGAACGTAGAGCGTCGCCCCTTCAGACTCCGAATTGGCAGACATCGCGGCGGCCTGCAGCACCAGCGCGGAGGCTTCCTCGACGCTCATGAAGTAGCGCGTCATGTCGGGGTGGGTGACGGTAACGGGGCCGCCCTCTGCGATCTGCCGCTCGAACAGGGGAGAGACGGAGCCCTTGGAGCCAAGCACGTTGCCAAAACGCACCAGCGAGAAGCGCGTCCCCGGCGCAGTCGGCGCAAAGGCCTGGATGAAGAGCTCGGCGGCGCGCTTGGTGGCGCCCATAACGTTGGTGGGGTTCACGGCCTTGTCGGTGGAAATGAAGGTGAATGCCTTCACGCCGAGACTGGCTGCGATCATCGCGCAGCGGCGCGCGCCCAGCACATTGGTGAGGATGGCCTCGTTCGGGTTCTGCTCCATCAGCGGCACATGCTTGAGCGCCGCCGCGTGGATCACCAGATCGGGCGCCGCCTCATGCATTGCCTGTTCGAGCCGCATCTCGTCGCGCACATCACCGATGACCATTCGGCGAACGACGTTCGGGTAGGCGCGCGACAGCTCCTGGTCGATCTCGAAGACGTTGAATTCCGAAGCGTCGTAGATCGTCAGCTCCGACGGGCCGAGCGCCGCGCACTGACGCGCCAGCTCCCCGCCGATCGTGCCGCCGCCGCCGGTGATGAACACGCGCGCGCCCGAAACGAGGTCCGCGACAGGCGCCATGTCCAGCCTGCGTTCAGGCCGGGCAAGGAGGTCAGCCGGACGAATGGGCTGCAGCATCGCCTTCGCGCCAATGCGCAGCAGCGTCGCCTTGCGCGCGGACGAGACAGCAAGCGCCGCCTCCATCGTGCGGCGATCTTCCGGCGGCGTGGCAATGGCGATCCAGGGTAGTTCGCCGAAGCGGGCGGTGTAATGGTCGAGCAGCTGGGCCAGCTGGTCGATGCCGCCCATCACCTGAACACCCTCGATATCGCGGCCATAGTGCAGACCCGACGTCTCGACGATGCCAATGGCGCGGATCGGCGGACCGGAGGGCGCCTTGCGGGCCGCGCGCAGCGCCTCCGCGACATGGCCAGCCGGACCCACGACAAGCGCCCGCGGCGCATACGGCGGCTCGCGGCGGAACATGGCGGTCAGATCGCCCGTGGCCCGTCCACGCGCCCACAGGCGCACGAACATCAGCAGGAGCAGCCAGATCGGAAACTGCAGATAGATACTGGCGATCGGGAAGCTCTCGAGGGTCTTCGCAAGGATCAGGATCGGCAGCGACATGATGTGGGTCAGCGCGACGGCCTGGAAGATCCGGACCACGTCGCGCATGGACGTGTGGCTCCAGACCTGCCGGTGAACGCCGCGCAGCCACATGGCGAACGTCGCCGCGACCCCGAATGCGATCGCGACGAAGAATTCAAGCCAGGTCGGCGCGCCCCCGCCAGAGAAAAAGTAGATGATCTGGGGCGCAAGGAACATCGCGACCATGCCGGTCGCTACGTCATAGGCAAAGCAGGCCGCCTTGGCCTCGATTGCCGCCCTGCGGGCCGACACCTCTACACTGCTCACCAACTACCCCTAGTCCCCCATGCGGACCCTGGACAGGGCCCACCGCACGCGATTTGGCGCCTGCGAACCATCGGCCCCCGGATCCGCAACCCCACGGATAACAAGTTGTCGCGTCTTCTGCGCCATCTCGCTACCCCAATAGCGCGAGTCTTCCACCGAAAGCAAAGTCTCGCTGCGGAAACGCCACACATGCTGACGCTTCGGGAGTCCCAGGTATACCGTCTTGTCATCTGGCCCATCGGC